>Ga0208628_1000209_pt1 | contig 35028 bp, 27 predicted proteins | sample LakWasMet16_LOW5_2_FD_183864 | JGI IMG/M metagenome (GOLD analysis project Ga0208628, IMG submission 183864) | Freshwater sediment methanotrophic microbial communities from Lake Washington under simulated oxygen tension - Sediment Metagenome... | ecosystem: Environmental > Aquatic > Freshwater >... | reverse complement strand
CAGCCTGGACCGTAAAAATTAATGAGTTTATGAAACATGCTAAGGGAGGGGGCTCAAAAATTTCCCACCTTTGTCGTTTTGTTAGGCTTTTTATTGAGCAGTACGATAAAAGTCTCTCACCAGAGGAGTTACTTACTAAAGGTAAGGTGAATATAAAACCTTTCAGAAAGATTCTGGATGGTTTTGGTACGGAAAATTTGCGTCGAAATGTTATCCTTTCAGTGAATCAATTTTTAGATTATGTAATCAACAAAGATCTTACGATTGAAGACGAAGATACAGGTGAGATAGTGAGGGTTTTGGATGCTAGAAACCCATTCTCTCTTCTCCTGACGGATCAAAGTGTTATCTCCCCTCAAAGATCCGAAACAACTAAACCCTACCTTCAATATCACTTTGTAAAGAAAGCTCAAGAATGGACAATACCAAAATCTGCGAAAAATTTTAGAGATCTAAAGCATTTACAAAAATTTGATGCGGATTGGGTGAGAGTTAATCCTCAAGAAATAGATAAAGATAATCCAGACTGTGTGTATCGAAATATTGATGGTCAATATCTAATATGGGTGCCAACTGATTGGATTCATACTTTTGCTCTTACAAAGGTTCCGCTAAGAGGAAGGCAAATAGCTTACAACGACTCTGGCGAAGGTGACGAATTCATAGCAGATACTGATGATCATGGAAAAATAATTTGGCTGGAAAATGACGGGCAATTTGCAACCATGACGAAAAACCAATCATTCATAAAGCGCCTTCCAGATAACGCTATAGGAATGTTTGTTACCACTAATAAAACCAGCAATAATGGCGAAGGATATTCGATACCATGGATGCCAGAAGATCTAGCATATTGGTTAGTAAAACTTAGGAAGTGGCAGGAAATATATAATCCCATCACACAACCAACTAGCTGGTTAGAGTGTACCAGAACAAATCTTAATGAATTACAGCTAAAAGCAAAGGGCATAAACTGCTTTCTTTTTAGGGCTTATAAAGATATTGAACCTAAAAATGTATCATCAGCACTTACTCAAAGATTAGCTGCAGCGCTTTATCATATCCAACCTTCAAATTTAACCTTGGCTACTTTAAAAGGTAATGAATCAACTTTATCGCATTATTCTTCGAGGTTTACGCCCCACTCAATGCGTGTAAGTTTAATCACGGCTTATGTTATGGAAATGGGGATGCCTATAGAAGTGGTTATGAAGGTAGTAGGCCACTCATCAGTAGTTATGTCAATATATTACTGCAAAGTCTCGCATAATGATCTAAAGCAAAAATTAGAAGAAGGCGAAAAGCTTGCCCTGAAGTCCCAAGCGAATGCGACTCAAAAAATTATCGAACAAAACAAAATCGAGGAAATTAAAAACCGTCTTATTGCGAATAATAAAGATTTATTAAAATCTCTGACAAACGATATACCTGCTGGAAATTATGTATTTAGGGATTATGGTATTTGTCCTTTTGCGGCATCAAAATGTGATGATGGCGGAGAAATAATTGGTTCCACTCAAGTTTATGCGCCGACTCCTTCGGGTTATCTGGGGACACAAAATTGTTTAAGGTGTCGTCATTTTATTACCGGTCCAGCTTTTCTTGGAGGAATATTATCTGTAACAAATGAAATATTACTTCAGTCTAACACTCAATCTTCTAAATGCTCTTCATTTCAAACTGAAATTGAAAGTATTCAAATTAAACTGAATGAGCTAGAAAAAGAAGAATACTTGGCAAATTTAAAAAAAGAAAAATACGACGCATCTCAAAGGGAAGAACTCGAAATTCAAGAGCGAAGACTTGAATCAGATTATGAAAGCGCAGCCAAAAAATTAGATATGCTTTTATGTGATTTACAGGCAAGTTATAGTCATATACAGCGTTGTCAATCCCTCCTAAATAATGAAATATATCATGATGAAGAACAGCGTTTTTCATTAATAACGATGCCAAATTCAGAAATAAAAATTGAGTTGGAAGAGGTAAGTTATTTTCAGCAACTTCAAGAAGTATGTGAAAACGCGACAATTTACCATTCTGCCAGCGCTGAAAACGCAATTTTACCAAGAACACAAATTCTTGATCGTATGGCATTGTTTAATGATTTGGCACCAAGCCTCTTTCTAATGAGTGAAGATCAACAACTTAAAGCTGGAAATGAGTTATTTAAGTTATTAAAAAGTCGATTGAAAACTTGGAATCGAATTGAACAGGTGGTCAACTGTGAGGTGAAACTTGAAAATCTTTTGGGTTCGGAGCAAATTTCAAATTTTGAAATTCAGCTAATAACAAGTTCTAACTAAAAGCTACCTGGGAATTAATATATGAGTCCTGAGCAATTGTTAATTAAATTAAAAGAGAAGGCCTCACTAAAGGTTTGTGAAACACTTGATTCAATATATCAGGTTTGCATAGAGCAGCAGGAGCGATGTATTGATGATTACTCAATAGCCACTATTGAAAGACTAGGCTACAAAAGAGGTGTCCCTAAAGCACAAAGCATTCGTAATAAGTCTGGCGAAAAATACAGAGCGCTCATTAAATGCTTTTCTGAGCAAAATCCTGTAAAGGACATAGCTAAACTCTCAAAAAGGGAAGAGGACTGGATTGATGAGATTTTGAATCCCAAGCATAAATTATTGGTAAAAATCCAGGCTTCTGAGCTTCGAGCTGCAAAAAAACAATTAAGCGAAATATTGCCACCGAACTTAAGGATTGATGTTTATGATCACAAACATACACTAACTGAGACTGAATACAAACTCAGCGATCAAGAGCGAAGAGCTTTGGAATATTTGCTGTCCTCTTCTTTTCAAAAAAAATGGAACCTCACTGCGAATGAATACGGAGAATTAATTGATTCAAATAACAGCCCTGTTTTTAAGGTGGCGACACTAGATGCCATAAAAAAAGCCCTAGAATTTCTCTGATATGAAAAAAAAATACATAACAAGAGAAGGTTGTCTAAAGTTGCAGCAAGAACTTGATAATCTATGGCGGAAAGAGCGACCAGAAGTAACTAGGATTGTTACTTGGGCGGCGAGCCTTGGGGATCGCTCTGAGAACGCAGACTATCAATATAACAAGCGTAGACTGAGAGAAATTGATCGAAGAGTTCGGTTCTTAAGGAAAATATTAGAAGAAGTTATGATCGTTGACTATCACCCAGATCAAGAAGGCAAAGTTTTTTTTGGTGCCTGGGTAGAGTTGGTAGATGATGAAAACAATAAACTAAAATTTAGAATAGTTGGATCTGAGGAAATATACGGTAGAAAAGATTACATATCTACCGATTCGCCTATGGCACATGCTTGTATAAAAAAGCAACTCGATGATGAGGTGGTTTTGGACCTTCCTAGTGGGAAAAAAAACTGGTACATCACAAATATTTACTATTCCAAATGAAGGTTAAAATATTTGGGGCTCGATGTGGATGTGGTAACACAAGCAGGACACCATTTTAGCTTTCGTGTTCGGCGAAAAATCCTGGCGGGCTGATTACATTGCATTTTTCATTATTGACCTCGGTTTTAGAGATTACTCTCTTAGCCGTGTGTCCGCAAAATCGGGGCAAGATCAAGATGCTGAAAACCTTTCCCGAAGTACAGCAGGTGTTCGGCAAGATCGGCCGGGCGGAAACGGCAACCGATGCCGCCCCGCTGATGATGGTGGAAACGACCATACAGCTAAAACCCCAAGAACAGTGGCCTGATCCAGACAAAACCACTCGGCAACTGATGGATGAAATGGACAAGGCTCTTCATTTTCCAGGCATTGCCAACGCCTGGACCATGCCGATTAAAAACCGCATCGATATGCTGGCCACCGGCATCAAAACGCCGGTGGGCATTAAGGTTTCAGGGCCTGACCTGAACGTTTTGCAGTCTCTGTCGCTACAAATTGCTGAAGCGATGAAAACCTTGCCGGAAACGCTGTCGGCCTACGGTGACCGGGCTGTCGGCGGCTATTTTCTGGATTTCGATATTAACCGGGAAGCGGCCGCGCGATACGGATTGACCACCGGCGATGTGCAGGACGTTATTCAAAGCGCCATCGGCGGCATGAATATCACCGAAACTGTTGAGGGTTTGGAGCGTTATCCGGTCAATCTGCGCTATCCGCGCGATCTGCGCGATAATCTGGAAGCGTTGCGGCGGGTATTAATCCCCACGCCGACCGGCAGTCAGATACCGTTGACTTCCGTAGCGGACATCAACTTTAAACGCGGCACGGATGTGATTAAAACCGAAGATGCAAGGCCCAATGCCTGGATTTATGTAGATATCAAGACGTCCGATATAGGCGGATTTGTCACACTGGCGAAACAAAAGCTGGCGGAGCAAATCACCCTACCCGCAGGTTACACCGTTTCCTGGTCAGGCCAGTTCGAATACATGGAACGCGCGGCGGAACGGTTGCGTATAGTGGTACCTATCACCTTGCTGCTGATTTTTATCCTGTTGTATGGCGCATTCCGCAATATCACCGAACCAGCCATCGTCATGCTGGCCATTCCTTTCAGTCTGATCGGCGGTATCTGGTTCATATACTGGCTGGGATTCAATCTGTCGATTGCCGTCTATGTCGGACTTATCGCGCTCGCAGGTACGGCAGCCGAAACCGGCGTCAGGTGCTGAGTTTTATCGATATTGAAATTGACAAACTGAGGGAGCAAAAACAGGCGCCGTTGACCGGCGACGAAATCAGGACGGCTACAGAAGCCGCCACCGCTATGCGGGTGCGGCCGGTAGCGATTACGTCTCTTGCCAACATCGTGGGCTTGATTCCGATTATGTGGGCCACCGGCTCCGGCGCCGATGTGACCCAGCGCATCGCCGCCCCGGCTCTGGGCGGCATGCTGACCGTGCTAATATTGAGCCTTTTGGTGTTTCCGGTGATCTATAGTCTGGTGCTGCAATTCCAGGAAAGGCGCAAACAAGGAGCCGTTGATGTCGTTCATTAATTCTAAAAACGGCGATTTATCCACGAAAACCAAAAGCAGGCGACGCGAAACCAGCTCTCTCAGTATTTAGAAAAATGGAACACGGATGACACGGATTAGACTGATAAACACGGATAAAACCAATGAATGAGCCTGATCCATTACCCCCTTAAAATCCGTTTAAATCCGTCCAATCCGTGTCATCCGTGTTCCATTGTATTTAATAACCAGATATTTTATTTATTGCGAGTTGCCTATGGACATCGCCCAAGAATTCCCTCGCGTATTTTAATTGCTGTTCGATTTCCCGTATGCTAGTTTATAAATGAATTGAATCAGTTCAAAGAGGCCTTGTGATAACAGCGTTGCGTTTAAAAAGAAATCGTCCTTACCTGCACACGCTGGTGTTCGTGCTGCTGGTGAGCTGGATTTCTTTGGCCATTTCGGCAACCTGCACCATGCCTATGCCCTCGGTATTGACGGCAATGCCCGATCACATGCCGGGATGTTCGGAATCCGGCGCACCCGAGCATACGTCAAAGACTATGCAGGATTGCACATTCAAGCCCTGTCTCGACTCGCAAGCTAATCCGCTGACCGATTTTAATCGTCTGGCTAAACCGGATTTGCCGGTTTTTATTCTGAGCCTCATTTGGACGTTTTGCTGCCTATTTCTAAGCTATCCACCCACAAAAGTTCCTCGTAAAACTGACCCGCCGCTCGGGCGACGGGTTCTGCTCATCTATCGGTTCTGCACCCTGCTGAATTAGCCATCTCTCGAAATCGAACCGCGTCGTTATAGGCGCACTGCGGTTCCGCGACCTGCGGAGCCTGTTTGTTCCGATTTGAGAGGAAAGTTACATGTTTTTTGTTAACTATACGTGGACGTTGCGCCGCGCTTATCCGGCGTGGGCAGCGGTGACTTTTGGGCTGGCGCTGCTTTCGCCCGGCCCGGATTTTCATAGTTCAACCGGCGCAATCCGTGTAAGTTGGGTTGAAGCGCTGGCCGAAACCCGGCCCACTAACAAGGATGAATCCATCCTGACGCTCGGCCGGGCGGTTGAACTTGCCCTCACCGGCAACCCCGGACTGTCGGAAATCAGGGCCCGAGCCGAGGCGATGGCCGCCGTGCCTTCTCAAGAAGGCACATTGCCCGATCCGGCGCTCAAATTCGGCGCGCTTTACCTGCCGACCAACAGTTTTAATCCGCAACAGGACGATTTCACCATGATGGAAGTTGGCATAAGCCAGGAGATTCCATTTCCCGGCAAGCTGGCTTTACGGGAAAAGATTGCCGAGCAGGAAGCGCTGGCCGCCGCCGATTCGGTTGATGAAGCACGATTGCGACTGGTGCGGGAAGTAAAACAGAGCTGGTGGCGGCTGTTTTATTACGACCGGGCTTTAAACCTGCTGGATGAATCAGAACATTTTTTCCAGCAACTGATCGACGTCGCTCAGGCCAAATATAAGGTGGGCAAAGGGTCGCAACAGGATGTGCTGCTGGCCCAGCTCGAACTATCCAAACTCAAGGACGAAAAGCTGAACCTGGTCATTATGCGTCACGGTCAAAACGCCCGGATCAATGCCTTGCTGGATCGCGCGGCGGAAACGTCTGTGCAAATACCGGCGGAGGCTGAGTTCAAGTTGCCGGCCATTGCCGAGCCTGCCTTGCAGGACAAGGCTTTGCGCATCCGTCCTTTATTTGCGCAACACCACAAGATGCTTGACGCGGCGCTGTCCAGGGTCGATCTGGCGAAAAAGGGTTTCTATCCCGACTTCACCGTCGGCGCTTATTATGACGCTCGCCAGAACACGCCGGCAGGGCAGTCGCGCAGCGATTTCGCCAGCATCCAGCTGAGCATCAATGTACCGATTTATGCGGATCGCAATCAGGCCAAGGCGGTTGATCAGCGCCAAAGCGAACTGTTGCAGGCGCAGTATGCCCTACAGGATGAGCACCGCAGAATTCAGGCCGAAATTGCCTCCAAAGCCGTCGAGTATCAACAGACAAAAGAAAAGTTGTTGCTGCTCGAACATGAAATCATCCCGCAGGCTCAGCAAACCGTTAATTCCCTGCTGGCCGGCTATCAAGTGAGCCGGGCAGACTTTACCGACCTGCTGCGCACGCAACTGAGTTTTTTCCAATATCAGACACAGTATTGGCAGGCATTGACCAACACTCAGCAAATCTTGGCCGAGTTATCCGCCGAAGTCGGCGAGGAGTTGAGCCATGACTAGATATGTTCAGCTGATACTGATTTTGATACTGGGCGTGAGTCTGGGATTCTGGGCGGGCCGTCTTGAAGTACCGAAAAAACCGGACGCTACCGCAGCCGGCGAAACAAAGCCGTTGTATTACCGCCACCCGATGAATCCCAAAATCACCTCGCCGGTGCCTGCAAAAGACGAGATGGGGATGGACTATGTGCCGATTTATGCGGAACAGCCAGCCGCAGCAGCGCCGGAACCGGGAAAAATCCTGTATTACCGGCACCCGATGGGCGCGGCGGACACTTCGCCGGTGCCGAAAAAGGATGAAATGGGTATGGACTATCTCCCTGTCTATGAAAGCGAACCGGAGGCCTCCGGGCAAATCCGGATCAGCCCGGAAAAAATCCAGAGACTGGGCGTCAGCACGGAAACCCTGGCAAAACGCGTACTGACTCGCAGCATTCGCGCGCTGGGCAGTATCCAGGTTGACGAACGGCGCGTTCATGCCGTGACACCCAAGTTTGAAGGCTGGATTTCGCGTTTGTATGTCAACGCCACCGGACAAACCGTCAAGCGCGGTCAGCCGCTGCTGGAAATATACAGCCCGGAGCTGATGACCGCCCAGCAGGAATACCTGATCGCCCGGCAAGGACAACAAGCGCTGCAACAGGGTAGCGCCCAAGCGCGTGGCACGGCTGAGCATCTGACCGATAACGCCTTACAGCGTTTACATTATTGGGACATTGCCCCGGCACAGTTACAGCGTTTACAAATCCAGGGAAAGCCTGTGGATACCCTGCCATTGCTGTCACCGGTCAATGGCGTGGTGCTGGAGAAGCCAGCACAAGAGGGGATGCGTTTCATGCCCGGTGAGCTGTTATTTCGTATCGCTGATTTGAGCGCAGTGTGGCTGTTGGCGGAGGTGTTCGAGCAGGATATAGGCGGAGTGCATCCGAACCAGGCCGTGCAGGTGCATATTAATGCCTACCCGGATCAGTTGTTCAGCGGCAAAGTCGAGTTCATCTATCCAACGCTGGCAACGGAGACCCGCACCGTCAAAGTGCGTGTCGAGTTGCCCAATGCTGAAGGCCTGTTGAAGCCCGGACTCTACGGCAGCGTGACGCTGGCTGCGCTGGAGGATAGGGACGAACGATTGGCGGTTCCCGATTCGGCAGTCATAGACAGCGGTGCCCGGCAAGTGGTTTTAGTGCAAAGAGGCGAGGGGCGGTTCGAGCCGCATGTCGTGAAACTTGGGCGTCAGGCTGACGGCTATTGGGAAGTATTGGCGGGGCTGGACGCAGGCGATCGAGTCGTGACCCGCGCCAATTTCCTGATCGATGCCGAGAGCAACCTGAAGTCCGCCCTGGATGGCTTTAACAATCAGGGTGCTGATGTTGGTCAGGCAACGCCTGAAACACAACACGGAGACCGCTAGCCATGTTGAATCATATTATTGCCTGGTCGTTGCGCAACGTGTTTCTGGTGCTGCTGGCAACCCTGAGCATCATCATCGGCGGGGTTTATGCGTTGTCGCGTATGCCGCTGGATGCGCTGCCCGATCTGTCCGACGCGCAGGTGATCGTTTACACCGAATACCCCGGACAAGCGCCGCAGGTCGTCGAGGACCAGGTCACTTACCCGCTGACCACCGCGATGCTGAGCGTGCCGCGCTCGAAAGTCGTGCGCGGTTTTTCCTTTTTCGGCGCTTCTTTCGTATATGTCATCTTCGAGGACGGTACCGATATTTACTGGGCACGGTCACGGGTTTTGGAATATCTCACCACGCTGACCGGAAGCCTGCCGTCCAGCGTCAAGCCCAAATTGGGACCGGATGCCACCGGGGTCGGCTGGGTTTACCAGTACGCTTTACTGGCGAAAAACCAGTCGCTGGCGGAATTGCGTACGCTGCAAGACTGGTTTGTTCGTTACCAATTGGCCAAAGCCAAGGGCGTGGCTGAAGTCGCCAGTATCGGCGGTTTTGTGCAGCAGTATCAGGTCACTGTCGATCCGCACAAGCTGCAAGCTTACGGTATCTCTTTACTCTCTTTAAGCGATACCATCCGCAACAGCAATCGCGATGTTGGCGGCCGGGTTATTGAGCTTGCCGAAACCGAATATATGGTGCGCGGACACGGTTATTTACGCGGCCAAGCGGATTTGCAACGGCTGGTATTGAAAGCTGAGAAAGGTATCCCGGTACTACTGCGTGATGTAGCACGGGTGGAACTGGTTCCCGATGAGCGGCGCGGCATTACCGAATGGAACGGCGAAGGCGAGGCGGTTTCCGGCATTGCGCTGGCACGCTATGGTCAGAATGCACTGGAAGTCATCAGTAATGTAAAAGACCGGTTACATGAAATCACCGCCGGTTTGCCAACCGGTGTCAGCGTACAAACGGTTTATGACCGTTCCGAGCTGATTCATCGCGCGATTGAGAATTTGCGCCATACCTTGCTGGAAGAAAGCGCCGTGGTCGCCGCTGTCTGCGTACTATTCCTGCTGCATTTGCGTAGCGCTCTGGTGGCGATTTTGATGCTGCCGGTCGGCTTGGCTGTAGCCTTCATCGTCATGCAGGCGCTGGGCATGAATTCCAACATCATGAGTCTCGGCGGTATTGCCATCGCCATCGGCGCAATGGTCGATGCCGCCATCGTCATGATCGAGAACGCCCACAAGCATCTGGAACGTGATGCAGGCCGCCTGCCGCGTGCAGAAATTCTGCTCAATGCCTGCAAGGAAGTCGGCCCGCCGCTGTTTTTCAGCTTGGCGGTTATCACGGTCTCTTTCCTGCCGGTGTTTGCGCTGGAAGCGCAGGAAGGCCGCCTGTTCCATCCCCTGGCCTACACCAAGACTTTCGCGATGGCGGGCGCGGCGCTGCTGTCGGTGACGCTGGTTCCGGTATTGATGTCGCTGTTTGTGCGCGGAAAAATCCTGCCTGAGCAACGCAATCCGATCAACCGGGTTTTGATCCGGATTTATCGCCCGGTCATCGCCGGGGTTATGCACTACAAAAAGCTGACGCTCGCTTTCGCGCTGCTGATGCTGGGAGCAAGCTGGTATCCTGCCTCCCGCCTGGGCGGTGAATTCATGCCGACTCTGAATGAAGGTACACTGTTATTCATGCCTCTAACCTTACCGGGTTTGCCCCCGACCAAAGCGGCCGAATTGCTGCAAACCCAGGATCGCATAATCAAAAGCTTTCCCGAGGTTGAGTCGGTGTTCGGTAAAGCCGGACGCGCCCTTACCGCCACCGACCCGGCACCGCTGGAAATGTCCGAAACACTGGTCAACCTGAAGCCGGAATCCGCTTGGAGGCCCGGCATGACGGTCGATAAACTGATTGCCGAAATGGATCAGGCGCTGCAAATCCCCGGTGTCAGCAACTCATGGACGATGCCGATCAAAAACCGTATTGACATGCTGGCGACCGGCATCCGCACACCTATCGGCATTAAGCTGTTCGGCAAGGATTTGGCGGAAATGGAACGCCTAGCACAGCAAATCGAACAGGCCGTCAAAACGGTCCCCGGCACCACCAGCGCCTATGCCGAACGCATCACCGGCGGCTTTTATCTGAACATCACCCCGGACTACGAAGCGCTGGCACGTTATGGGCTGTTAATCGGCGATGTACAGGACATCATCGCCACCGCCATCGGCGGCGAGACCGTGACCACGATGCTTGAAGGGCGCGAACGTTTCGCCGTCATCGTCCGTTACCCGCGTGAACTGCGCGACAACCCGCAAGCCATAGCAGCAAATGTTCTTGTTCCGACACCCGGCGGGGCGATGGTTCCACTCGGGCAGTTGGCGCATCTGAGCCTGGATAAAGGGCCACCGGGTATACGCACGGAGAACGCCTTGTTGTCCGCTTATATCTATGTCGACATGCGCGGCCGCGACATCGATAGTTATGTGCGGGACGCCAAGCAGGCTGTGCGGCAAGCGGTCAAGTTTCCTGTTGGCTACTACATCTCCTGGAGCGGTCAATTCGAATACATGGAACGGGCCAAACAGCGTTTGCAACTGGTGGTGCCGCTCACGCTGTGCATTATTTTCGTTTTGCTTTATCTCAATTTCGGCCGTTTGACCGAGACACTCATCGTCATGTTGTCAGTGCCGTTCGCGCTGGTTGGCGGCATCTGGCTATTATGGTTTCTGGAGTTCAACGTCAGCGTGGCGGTCGGCGTCGGCTTTATCGCGCTGGCTGGCGTCGCCGCTGAAACCGGCGTGGTGATGCTGATTTATCTGGATCATGCTTATCTTGAAAAACAACGGCAATGCCTGGAAGAAAAACGGGCTTTCACTGAGACTGATCTTTACAGTGCATTGATGACCGGAGCGGCGGAACGCTTGCGACCGAAGATAATGACCGTTACCGCGATCATGGCCGGACTCCTGCCTATCCTGTGGAGCGCCGGTACCGGCTCGGAAGTCATGCGCCGTATCGCCGCACCGATGGTAGGTGGCATGGTGTCGTCAACGCTGTTGACGTTGATCGTTATTCCGGCACTTTATGCCTTGTGCAAACAATATTCCATCAACAAACAATCCCAATAACCATAAAGGAGGTAAAAACTGAACTATTCAAAAACAAGCAGAAAAAACGATGTCACTAAACTATTAAATTATTTTGGAGAAAACTCATGAAAACTAAATTACTGATTACCCTGCTTTTGACGCTTGGTTTGTTGGCCGCATGTGCCGAATTTAACCCGCATTCGATGGATATGAATCAAGCCGTGCACAACGCAAAAACCAAAGCCGATCATGAGGCGCTGGCACAACACTATGAGGAAGTGGCGAAAGAAATGCAGCTTAAGGTTGAGGAACACAAAAAAATCCTGAGTGAATACCAGCGCGAGCCGTGGTTGATTGGTAAGCAGCAGGCAACCGGGTTCGGAGTCCATTGCCAAAGGCTGATTGATGTTTATGAAAAAGCCGCCGAGGAAAACCTGGAAATGGCCAAGATGCATCGCCAGATGTAATGCTTCACTGCGTCCAGCATAGCCAGAGTGGACAACTCGTGGATATGCTGGCGCGACCTTTTGCGTCGTTGCATAATTGTAACGGCTCGCGTATTCCATTGTTTTGTACTCAGATTAATTGCAAATGAAAATAGGTGGTTTCATTTACTGGTAACAGCATGAATCTAACAATTGGCAAACTTGCCAAACAAACCGAAGTCACCATCGAAACCATCCGCTACTATCAACGCATTGGTTTACTGGCGGAACCCGAGAAACCCGATAGCGGTTATCGATGTTATTCAGCTGATGCGGTTGCCCGAATCCGCTCCATCAAACGCGCGCAACAAGCCGGGTTTACCTTGAAGGAAATTGCCGCATTGTTATCACTCGATGGGGCGCATTGTGCCGATGTACGGCAACTCGCCGAGCAAAAATGCCGGCAGATCGATCAACAAATCGAGGACTTAACGGCTCTCCGTCAGGTATTGGCAACCTTGGTCAATGGCTGTCAGCAGACGGCTTCATCAGAGCGTTGCGCCATTCTCGATGCGTTTAGCGATGACGCATCAACCAAGCCCTGATTGTTAATAAAGATGTCGCTGGCCGCTTGACTCTGTTCTAAACACCAGGGTTTAGACTTCTTGCCAACATCACTGCTTGTTTGATTAGGAGATTCTCATGAAAACAGACCCTGAAACATCCATTAACACCCCGTCATGGCTAGGTATCGGTGCCGTATTGGCAGCTATAGGTGCTTCGGCGTGCTGTGTCGGGCCTTTTTTGCTTTTATCTTTAGGTATTGGCGGGGCCTGGATGAGTATGCTTACGGCAATGGAATCGGTCCGTCCATTTTTCATCATTTTGACCCTGTTTTTTATAGCACTCGGGTATCGGAAACTCTATCTAAGGCCCTACCGCTGTGGAGAAGGTGAAATCTGCGCCGTATCCGACATTCAACGCCGACAACGCCTGATGTTTTGGCTTGGCTCCGCGCTCATTTTTATACTGCTGGCCTTTCCCTGGTTAGCGCCCTTTTTCATGGCTTGAGAGGACTCCGATATGTCAATTAAAACCGGTTTATTAATTGTGAGCTTGTCGTCAAGCATTCTCTGGATACCGGCGGCCCATGCTGGAGCGATTGTTGAACAGCCAAATAGGCAGCAAACGGTGACGCTGAACATACAAAACATGACCTGCGCCATGTGTACATTCACCATCAAAAAAGCCTTGCAGAAAGTCGATGGCGTACAACAGGTGACTGTCAACTACGATTTCAAAACTGCGATAGTCACTTTCGATGCCCAAAAAAACCGTAGTCCGGCGTTGATCAAAGCCACGACGGATGCCGGTTATCCGGCAACCATTGCCCCCCCCGCTTCTCGATAAAGCTAAGGATAGGTCTATGTCTGATTGCTGCTGTTCGAATGCATCTGCAAAAACCAGGGAGGTTTGCCCTGAGTGCGGTTCCGCTTGTAAAAGTGTCGGGATGCGTACACTGTATCATCAGGTTCGGTTTCCCGAGAATCAGGCGATTACCTCCGACAGCTATTTTTACTGCCCATCCAAACAATGCGCAGTCGGTTACTTTTCCAGCTATGGAAACATTGTTCCCAAACAGTATTTAAGAAGCTATTCAGCGATTCGGAAAGACAAACTTTGTTATTGCTTCGATATTGATGCCGATCAGTATTTATCAGCGTTAAAAGCCAACCGTGCAGAGTCGATCAAGGATTTTGTCTTACAACGAACAAAATCAGGCGAATGTGCTTGCGAAATTAGAAACCCGGCAGGCCAATGCTGTTTAGCAAGTTTTAAGTATTTGGAAAAGAATCAGTCCCAGTAGCTGAGCGACACTCATGCATATGAGTGTTCGCAATGCGGCCAATTGTCGTCGTGTATCGGAAAGCAAAAAATACACAGTCCCATTCAAATCCATTGCATCATTTAGGTATAAGATAGAAGCCAAGCAGGATGATGAAGGAAGCGCATCAAGCTTAAACTCAACCTTTAACCTTTTTCAGGAGAATCAAATGGCTGATTGTTGCAACGATAAAGCTTGTGAAATTGAGGCGCTTCGTAATCGCCAAAGCTCGACGCTTAAAATAGTACTGGGTATTAATGCAGTCATGTTCATTGTAGAGCTCACAGCGGGACTGATCGGTGGTTCTGTCTCACTGGTAGCGGATTCACTTGATATGCTTGGCGACGCCTTGGTATACGGCTTCAGTATTTACGTTGTTGCACGCGGCGCAAGAATGAAAGCCAATGCCGCTTTGTTCAAAGGCGGCATCATGGCGGCCTTTGGTTTTTTCGCTCTTGGACAGGCAGTTTACAAGATTGTTTTTCCGGAGGTTCCAGTATTCGAGGCCATCGGTGCAATTGGTCTGCTGGCGCTTGCAGCGAATAGCATTTGTCTGGCTTTGCTCTGGCGGCATAGAGCCGATGATATAAACATGAGTTCAGTTTGGTTGTGTTCGCGCAACGATATTATTGCGAATGTCTCAATATTGTTTGCCGCCGCAGGCGTATGGTTTACCCATACAGGTTGGCCCGATATTCTAGTCGGTTTGGCAATTGCCGCTCTCTTTTTACGGTCAGCGCTATTTGTATTGCGCGAGGCTATTACGGAGCTTCGAGCAATTAATGTCTAATATTTCCATCAACTCGGACAGATGAGATGAGAGTCACAGAAAAACCCATTTCCAGTTATCCCTGGTACCTTCGCCCGTTCTTTTGGCGTCAAAAAAGAAAATATGGGCAAATCCTTAAGCCTGCGTTGATTTGGGCCAGAGTTCCCCGGCTGTTTGCCGCGATAGCCATACTCTATGGGGTGCTGGACAGAAAAAGCAGCCCTATCGATCCGGTTCTGCGATCGTTGATTACGGTCAGAGTATCGCAAATAAACGAGTGCCGTTTTTGTATTGATATTAACTCCGCCATGTTGGCAAAAAGAACGGGTTCCATGAACAAGGTGGAGGCTCTTGAACGATGGCAAGAAAGCGAGTTGTTTGATAACAAGGAAAGGCTTGTCCAGGAATATGTTGAGGCTATGACTTATACCGATCGGCGGGTTGGTGACGATTTGACTCAACGCCTGTATGAATACTTTAACGAGGATGAAATAGTCGAACTAACCGGGCTTATTGCCTTCCAGAATTTATCCAGCAAATTTAACAGCGCCCTGGATTTGCCTGCACAAGGATTTTGCCGTCTGCCGGAAAGTGCAGATCACAATAATGAAAAATCAAACGTTTAATACAAGTTGGCATTGCTGATTCTCTGCTAATGGGAAGAACACCACTATGAACGTATGGCACAAGCTATCGATTATCGAAGCCGCAAACCTTCTTGCGACCGATGTGGAGCAGGGGCTTTCCGTCAATGAAGCGAAAAAGCGGCTCACCCGGTATGGGAAGAATAAATTGCGCAAGGGCAAACGATTTTCTGCCTTGGTCATTTTTGTAAGTCAGTTTAAAAGTCTGGTTATCTGGGTGCTGATCGGTGCGTCTACGGTTTCCGCCGCACTGGGCGAAACCGTAGACGGCATCGCCATTATTGCCATTGTTATTTTGAATGCGATAATCGGCTTCCTTCAGGAATATCGCGCTGAAAAGGCGGCGGCAGCATTAAGCCGTCTGACAGCGCCCCATTGCCGTGTGGTGCGCGGCGGTCATAGCCTGGTGGTTACTGCTATAGAAATTGTTCCGGGCGACATCCTGTTGCTGGAAGGCGGGGATCTGATCGCTGCGGATGCCCGTCTGATCCAAACATCCATTCTTCGTATCAACGAAGCGCCGCTTACCGGCGAATCGCAAGCGGTAGGAAAATCCACAGACAGACTGCCTCAAGAAACGCCTCTGGCGGAGCGGAAAAACATGGTCTTTCTCGGTACCAGCGTAACGGGAGGAACCGGTCGCGCTTTGGTGGTTAATACCGGTATGGAGACGGAACTCGGCCATATCGCCACGCTTCTGGACACTGCCGAAAGCGGAGAAACCCCGTTGCAACGCCAACTTGAACGGGCAGGACGCCTGCTGTTGATGGCCTGTTTCGGTATCGTCACGTTAATTTTCGGCCTGGGATTATTACGGGGAATTGCGCCGTTTGAGCTTTTCATGAGTTCGGTGAGTCTTGCGGTAGCGGCTATCCCGGAAGGTCTGCCTGCGGTGGTGACTATTGCGCTCGCGTTGGGTGTGCAACGCATGGTGCAGCGTCATGCATTAGTACGGCGTTTCGCTTCGGTTGAAACGCTAGGCCGTGCCCAGGTTATCTGCACGGACAAGACCGGCACGCTAACGATGGGTGAAATGACAACCCGCAAGTTGATCACCTCAACAAGCTTGTATCGCGTCACCGGCGAAGGCTACGCCACTGAAGGCGCATTCTTTTCCGGCAATGTGGAAAGCCTGCCGTCAGAAAGCCCTGAACTCCTGGCCTTGCTGCGTGCGTCGGTCGCCTGTAACGATGCCGAACTGGCCCTAATAGATAACCGGACTGTAGTCATCGGCGATCCTACTGAAGGAGCGCTGCTGGTGGTCGCTGCAAAAGGCGGTATAACCCGCGAGGTCTTCGAGACTGAAATGCCGCGCCTGGCAACTGTGCCTTTCGATTCCGAGCGCAAACGCATGACTGTCATCCGTCGTCGGGAAAACTATACCTGGGCATTCGTCAAAGGCGCGCCCGAAGTTATTCTCAGTCGTTGCACCCTGATCCGAACCGATCAGGGAGTAAGAGAATTGACTGAGAATGACCGTAGTCGAATGATGCAAGCCAATGCCTTACTGGCGCACGATGCCCTGCGTGTGCTTGCCGTGGCCGAGCGCACCTTGGACAATTTCAGTATTGAAGAAGGCAGGGGTGTAAACGATGCCGAGATCGAGAAGGATCTTACCTTTTTAGGTCTTGTAGGCTTACAGGATCCGCCTCGTGCTGAGGCAAGGGAGGCCGTGGCCAAATGTAAACGGGCAGGCATCAAATCCGTGATGATTACAGGCGATCATCCGGACACTGCGCGGGCAATAGGTCTTGAATTGGGCATTCTGGGCAAGGGCGACCAAGTTCTCGTAGGAGCCGAGCTTGACCGTCTGGACGACGAAGCGCTGAAGGAGCGTGTCTCGCAAGTTTCCGTTTATGCACGGGTTACCGCCGAGCACAAGCTCCGCATTGTCCGTGCATGGAAAGCGCTGGGCGCAGTAGTGGCAATGACCGGGGACGGGGTTAACGATGCCCCTGCGATCAAAGAGGCGTCCATCGGTATCGCCATGGGCATTACCGGCACCGAGGTGACCAAAGAGGCCGCAGATATGATTGTTACCGATGACAACTTTGCTTCCATTGTCGCGGCTGTAGAAGAAGGACGAGGCATTTATGACAATATCGCCAAAACATTGGCCTATCTGCTGGGCAGCAGTACCGGCGAATTGATCGTGATGTTGGTCGCGGTTCTGCTCGGCTGGCCGCTGCCGTTATTGCCGCTGCATCTTTTGTGGATCAATCTGGTAACGGACGGCTTTGCAGCGCTGGCCCTGGCGACAGACCCGATTGATCGCGACGTATTGAATCGCCCGCCGCGACATCCCCAGTCAACGCTACTTAACCGGGATTTACTCAAACTAACCCTGTTCACCGGTTTGCTGGCCGCCAGTGTCACTCTCGGCGTGTTTGCCTATGAATTCTATATAATCGGCAACAGTCTTTACCATGCCCGAGATGCCGCTTTTACCGCTTTGGTGATCACCGGACTGCTGCGTGCCTTCGGCGCACGGAGTGAACAGCGTACCCTTTGGCAGATAGGCCTGTTTTCTAACCTGCGCTTGTTTTTGGTTGTGGCGGTGAGTTTTTCCTTGCAGTTGGCGATACACCATATTTCAATGTTGCAAACGCTGTTCCAGATCGAGCCGGTTTCTCTAAATCAATGCGTGGCGTGGATCGGCGTTGGATTCATACCGCTGACTGTCCTGGAACTGAGAAAAATAATCCGCCGTCCTCGAGCAAAGAAGGATTGAAATAAAAATGAAGCTTCAAGCAGACACACAATCCTATGCTTTGGAAACGGAGTACGCGGTTAAGTTAGCACCGAATAGAGAAGACTGAAAACCACTTAGCGACTAAATTCAAACAAACAATTGGGTGATTTATGCAAACTTTGTTTAAACGAAGTTACAAGTTGAATTATTTTCTGGCATTGCTACCGGCACTAATCTCAATCATTTTGTTAACAAGTCCGGAAGCGGAAGCTACGCCGAGCTTTTCCCGGCAAACAGGTGTGGCCTGTAGCGCGTGCCATACTCAATCCTTCGGGCCCAACCTGTCGCCTTTTGGCCGTGATTTTAAATTGGGCGGGTATACAATGGGCGGAGGTAGCGGCACTGCTGCCAAACTGCCGCCACTCAGCGCTACGGTCATGGGGACATTCACCAATACCCAGAAGGATCAGACAGTACAAAGCCAAAGTCAGCCGGATGGAACGCTCCGATCCGGCTATAATAAAAACAATAATTTCACTTTCGACGAAGCGTCGTTGTTTTATGCAGGCCGTATTTATGGCAAGGTTGGCGCGTTCAGTCAATTAACATATAACGGCTATGAGGATCGACTTGCAATGGAACACACCGATATCCGTTTTGCCGATCAATTAGATTTGGGCGACACCCCAATTACTTACGGTATCTCTTTAAATAATAACCCGACCGTACAGGACTTGTGGAACACCACGCCAGCCTGGGGATTTCCTTATACCGGCAGCGGGGTACAACCTAGTGTCGGAGCGAGTCCATTGATTGACGGAGCACTAGGATCTCAAGTAGGCGGCGCTAGCGCTTATACGATGATTAACAATCTGCTTTATCTGGAAGCCGGGGCTTACGGCTCATTTTCCAGCAATTTCCAGAGAGGATTCGGTATAGCCGGGCCTGACAGGATCAGTCTCGACGGTCCTGCGCCCTATTGGCGTGTTGCTCTGCAACATGACTGGCAGGGTCACTATTTTGCGTTGGGTCACTACGGTATGAGTGCCGATGTTTTTCCCGGACGTGACAAGACTTTTGGCGCTAATCATTTTACCGATGTCGCAGTCGATGCGACTTACCAGTACATGACGAATCCGAAACATATCTTTGAAGTCAAAACGGCTTATATTTATGAAGATCAGAAGTTATCGGCAGATCGAGGAGCGGCATCCGATCCGACTACAGGTAGAACCTATCTGGCAACGTATAAAATCGATCTCGCTTATACGTTCGACCAGACTTATGGTTTGACTTTCGCGTATAACAAAATAAACGGATCACATGCTCCCCTATTTGACGATGTGGGTAATATCGTTGCTCAAACCAGACCAAACAGCCAGTTCTATACAGCAGAACTGGTTTATGTTCCATTTGGCAAATCCAATTCGTATTCATATCTGATGAATTTGCGTACCAGCTTGCAGTATATTGGCTATTCTCAAGCCAATGGCACAAATACTGATGCTCAATTCAACAACACCTTCATGGTGAATGGTTGGTTAGCTTTTTAACCTGAACCTACCCGACTAAACATCGGGTAGATTACATAATTCCTCATAAAGCTCGATTAAGTGTTCGGATTATGTTTTTTGCCGGTTTCCAAAGAAGTATCCACATCTGGTATAAGCTGATGAACAACATTGCTGCTGAAGCTAATGAATAACCATAGCCGCCAATAATCGTAATCCAGGCGAATTCAGGGTTCAGCTTGGTGAGCCACCATGAAATAACATCGATAATCAGGAAGGCAAATGGAATCACTACCAACGTAGCCTTGATCCATTCCGGAATTCCCACCGCAAATACAAAAATCGCTCCCATCAGCATAAATATAAAGGCAATGCCAAAAAGATGGACATGTGACACTTTTGTCAGCGAGGTAAAGGAAATTCCTGTATCAATACTGGCACGCTGCTGAACATTTTCCAGTTTGGAAAAATCCGGCAAGGAAGATGCCGCATGGTGGCAAGCAGTGCAATGGGTCTCAAATATATTTTTAAACCTGGAATCCCAATCTTTGGCCGGAGCGCCTGCACGCGCCCATTTGATAATTTCAATACGTACCTGCGGTGGCGCATTATTTTTCATAGAGCCATTAAGCTGGGCTTCCAGGGTTGATCCATTACGATTACCGTAATAACTGTAAACAATGTCGTCTACGGATAGTCCAGGTTTGCCATCAGCCATACCGTGGGTCAGCATAATTTGCGCACCCGCCATCAGTAAGCCGAAGCCTATGGTCAGAAGGTAGCCAGTGAACAGCATCTTTATTGATAAAGGTAGCCAAGGCAGGCCTTTTTGGAGTTCTTTATAATTCATTAAGAGGGTATCCTGTGGACATATCTGAAGGATAGACAGGCATTGTAGCAACTGACACTTGCTTTTCGTTAAAATGTTTTAATACGAGTTCTATTGCCCGTATCTGTCAGGGCAATCGCGCTGTGTTATCCCGATGACGCGAAGTAAATAATACGTATTGCCAAAAGCATGAAAACCTGATCTCTGATTTCATCGTGTTACGAAAACTATAGGGTAAGACAATGACAAAATATGTCCATGAAACAACTTATATCTGCCCCATGCACCCTGAAGTTCGCCTGGAAAATCCTGGCAACTGTCCCAAATGCGGGATGACCCTCGAGCTGATGGCTCCGGTGGAAAGCAAGGCTGTCGGGATTCATACCGAATATGTATGTCCTATGCATCCTGAAATCATCCGCAGTGAGCCCGGTTTCTGTCCCAAGTGCGGTATGGTTCTGGAAGCCCGTGACGTTTCAGGGGAGGAACAGGAAAGCCGCGAACTCACCGATATGAGCCGAAGATTTTGGGTCAGTGCCGCACTGTCGATACCGGTGTTCATTTTGGCGATGGGCCACGACCTGATGCCGGGCTTGATTGCCGGCGACTTTTTCACCCACTGGCTGCAATGGATTGAATTTGCTTTAGCCACGCCGGTGGTTTGGTGGGGCGGCTGGCCGTTTTTTCAGCGCGGCTGGCGTTCCGTTATCAATCGCAATTTAAACATGTTTACGCTGATCGCATTGGGTATCGGCGTCGCTTGGGGCTACAGCGTGACAGCCACATTTGCGCCGGGCATTTTTCCGCCAACCATGCGTAATTCAGATGGCATGGTGGCTGTTTATTTCGAGGCCGCCGCCGTCATTACCGCATTGGTGCTGCTGGGGCAAGTGCTGGAATTGCGGGCCCGAAGCCGCACCAACCAGGCTATCAGGATGCTGCTGGAGCTGGCGCCGAAAACAGCGCGTCGGGTGTTAGGCGACGGCAAGGAAGAGGATATTCCTCTTGAACAGGTCCAACCGGGCTATGTGTTACGCGTCCGGCCAGGCGAAAAAATACCTGTTGACGGTGTTGTGCAGCAAGGTTACAGCAGTGTCGATGAATCCATGGTGACCGGGGAACCTATCCCGGTGGAAAAAAATGCAGGGGACCGGCTGATAGGCGCCACCGTCAACGGCACCGGCAGTCTGCTGATGCGCGCCGAGAAGGTCGGCGGCGAAACGCTGCTGGCCCGGATTGTGAAGATGGTCAGCGAAGCACAGCGCAGCCGGGCGCCGATCCAGAAGCTGGCGGATGTGGTTGCCGCCTGGTTTGTCCCGGCCGTTGTCATCATTGCGATAATGACCTTGATCATCTGGTGGCAGTGGGGGCCGGAACCGCGTTTGGCTCATGCGGTTGTTAATGCGGTAGCCGTACTCATTATCGCTTGCCCCTGTGCGCTCGGTCTTGCCACGCCGATGTCGATTATGGTCGGTACCGGCAAGGGCGCTCAGCTCGGGGTATTGATTAAAAATGCCGAAGCGCTGGAAATCATGGAAAAAATAGATACCTTGGTGATCGATAAAACCGGCACGCTGACCGAGGGCAAGCCCCGTCTGATGTCAGTCACAGCTATCGAGGATTTTTCCGAAGAAGAGGTATTGTCTCTCGGCGCAAGCCTGGAACGGGCCAGCGAACATCCGCTTGCCGCCGCCATTGTTAAAGGTGCCGAAGAAAAAGGCATCAAGCTGACTGACGGAGAACAATTTGAATCGGTAACCGGTAAAGGTGTTTGCGGCAGGATTTCAGGCCGCCGGGTTGCGCTCGGTAATGCCAAATTGATGGCAGTGCAGAATATTGATACAACGCCTTTACAAAAACAGGCTGACGAGCTGCGCCTGGAAGGGCAGACCGTCATGTTTGTGGGCGTGGACGGCAAGCTTGGCGGATTTATCAGCGTCGCCGATCCGATCAAATCGTCAACACCGGACGCGCTGAAAGCCTTGCACGAAGCGGGGATAAAAGTCGTCATGCTGACCGGGGACAATAAAACGACAGCCGATGCCGTAGCGAAAAAACTCGGCATAGACCGGGTCGAGGCGGAAGTGCTGCCCATACAGAAAACCGAAATCGTTAAACAATTGCAGGCCGAAGGCCATATCGTGGCAATGGCGGGCGACGGCATCAACGATGCGCCGGCATTGGCGCAGGCGCACGTAGGTATTGCGATGGGTACGGGCACCGATGTCGCGATGGAAAGCGCGGGTGTCACGCTGGTCAAGGGCGATCTGCGTGGGATCGCCCGGTCGCGGCTGTTAAGTCAAGCCACCATGAGCAATATCCACCAGAACCTGTTCTTTGCTTTCATTTACAACGCGCTCGGCGTTCCCATTGCCGCCGGTGTGCTGTATCCGTTCTTCGGCATTTTGCTTTCACCGATGATTGCTGCGGCAGCGATGAGTTTTAGTTCGGTTTCAGTCATCATGAACGCTTTGCGCCTTAGAAGATTGTCTTTTTAAAAACCGATCTTTCCCTGATTCCATGGACATTTGGGTAAGAAGCTGTTTAAAAATCTAAACGATCGGTTAATCTGCGACATTAGGCGATATCCGGTAAAGAATATACCCTGCAATCCGGTTCTATTATTCACCACGAAGACACGAAGTTTATGTTTTTCTTCGTGTCCTTCGTGTCTTCGTGGTGAGTAAAAGTGCGTAACTTGGGGATGTTCTTTCATGGAAATCACCTTGGTGCGACTTGATGATAATACTCCAGCCATGACGTAAGCCGCTGCCAACCAGAAAAAGCAGGGCTAGGCCGCAAAGGGCTACCGGCCAATGACCATGGGTACCCAGTAACTTGCCGCTATGCAAGGGATATAATAGAGCGGTCCAATGGGAGGATGGCGTTTTGCTTTTGAGAGATGCTCCATCGTGCCCGTCTACGAAAAGCCAGCCTCCGTCCAAATAGCGAAAACGCCATGGCTCGCCCGCTTTGGCCGGGAAGTAGATGCGTTCCAGCGGAGCGTACCGATAGCCCTTGTGCGCAGCCTCCACGAGGCTGGGTAACGGCAGCACAGTGGGCCAATCCGAGGAAGATGGCGTCGTAGCGGCAGGCGGCGGGTCTAGCCATTGCATCAAAGGTCCGGCGAAGTTGAGCAGCGCTCCCAGCAAGGCCAGACCGGCGATCGGGCCGCCTAGTAGTAATCCGGCCTTTCGATGAATTCTGATGGTTTTGACATAAGTGCTTGCGCCGCGCCGATGCCGTTTTGCTGTCGTGGTGCGTCTGCGCCATAGCCACGCCCCCATCAGCCAAAGGAGTAACGTCCCCAGTCCGGCCGCGCTGGCGGCGATTTTCCCTGGCAGGCCCAACACGCTGCCGCGGTGCAGTTCCCGTAGCCAATCCAACCAATCCAAATCAGCAGCGCCCTTCACCGCCAGAATGTCGGCTGTGCCGGGATGGACAAATACCAGTAACGGTTCCGGCCCGGCCAGCCGGGCTCTTGCGCTACGTTCCGGAGCCGTTTGCAAGAACAGCACCTCCAGGCGGTGGCGGGGATAATTGCGCCGGATGGCATCGGCCAATGCGGAGGCATCCTGTGGCTGGTAAACAGGGGTTGCCAGTCGATAAGGCAGCGCGGCATAGCGCAGGTCGTCGTAGAAGCCCAGAACAATGCCGCTGGCGGCGATAAGCAGTAAGGGAAGCGCAATTGCAACCCCCAGATAAAGATGGCCGAACCACAGTTTTTTGGCAACAGCCGCGCTCATGATGATGCCGGGGTTTTCCAACTTTGCAGGTGCGCCTTGAATGCCCGGAAAGCGACGCCCCGGTCATCGCCCAGCAGGAAGGCGTGAACGCCTTGCTGAAGCCAGTATTCCTTTTGTTCCGGCAGACGCGGCACGGCACAGAACGGCACGTCGTGTTTGCGGCAGGCATCGGCGATAGTCAAAATAGCGGCCTGCACGTCCGGATGCTGGGCCTGGCCGGGTACGCCGTAAGATTGGGACAGGTCGATCGCGCCTTCCAGCACCAGATTGATACCTGGTACGGAGACGATCTCGTCGATGTTTTCCACGCCGGGCCGGTCTTCGATCATGACCGCGACCAGCAGCTCGGCGTTGGCCTGTTCGAAATAGCTCGGCAGATCCAGGCGGCCGAAACCCGTGGTTCGGCCACCGCTGATGCCGCGTTGACCCAGCGGATGGTAGCGGCTGGCGTTGACGGCGGCTTCCGCTTCGGCACGGTTTTGCACATGAGGGACGACGATGCCTTGCGCGCCGCTGTCCAGGGCGCGCAAAACCGCAGCGGTATCCATGCCGGGCACGCGCACCAAGGCGGTAAGCCCCGCGCATTCCGCGGCCCGGATCATGTTTTCCAGGGTTTCCGGATTGGTGTTCACATGTTCCAGGTCCAGGATGACGAAGTCATATCCGGCATAGCCCAGCATTTCCACCAGCAACGGCGACGGCACCGAATTCAGCAGCCCGTATACTGTCTCGCCGTTATGCAGGGCCTGTTTCAGTTTATTGGTTTGCAGCATGAACCGGCTCCTGTGGCGATAGGTAGATATGCTGCGGGTGCGGGTGGCGCAGAAAATCGTGGTGGGAGATATGCCAGGCATAAGCGCCGGCATAAGGAAACACCAGCAGGTCGCCGACTCGCAACCGCTCCACCGGTGCGTCGGTGGCTAAAACGTCCTTGGGCGTGCAGAGCTGGCCGACCACGGTGATTTCGGTCTGCTCCACGCCGGGCCGGGGAAACGGATAGTGCCAGTGTTCGTGCGGCACTACCAAAAACGGATGGCTATGGCCTTGGGCGTAAGGCGTGCGGAAATGGTGGGTGCCGCCGCGGCCGACCGCGAAATGGCGGCCGAAGCATTGCTTGATGTCCAGCACCTGCATCACGTAATAGCCGCAGGCTGCGGTCAGGTAGCGGCCCGGTTCGAAGCGGATGCGCCAGTCCTGCATGTTTTCGCTCTCGATCAATGCCGCCAGTCCGGTGCTGAACGCCTTCCAGTCGAATTGTCGCTCGGGTTCGCGGTAATTGATGCCGATGCCGCCGCCGACGTTGAGGTGGTTAATGCTTAGCCCGAATTGCTCCCGCCATTGCCGCGCCTGCCGAAAATAACGCGAAAGCAAGGCCAGATGAGCGCTGGCGTCCAATTGGTGGGACATCAGGTGGAAGTGGAAACCGTGTAAACGGATTTCCGGGTGCCGTGCCAGCCATGCCAGGCATTCGGGCAGTTGGCCGGAATCGATACCGAACGGTGTGGCCCGGCCGCCCATGGTCAGGGTGGTGGCCGGCACGCCGTCCAATGCCAGGTTGATACGCAGCAGTACATCGGCCTTCCGGTTCATGTTTCGGGCCAGCCAGACCAGCCGCCGCAACTCGCCCAGGCTTTCAACGTGCAGCAATTCCACGCCTTGCTCCAACGCGGCGGCCAGTTCGGTATCCAACTTGCCGGGACCGCCGAAAATCACCGGCACATCCGGGAAATGGCTGCGTACCCAGTCCAGTTCGCCGCCGGATGCGACTTCGAAACCGCGCACATGCGGCGCCAGCGTTTGCAGGATTGGCAGGTCGGAATTCGCCTTGACCGCATAAAAGAGCTCGCAGTTATCCGGCAGCGTTGCGGCCAAATCGGCGGCATGCTTATCCAATGCCGCCAAGTCATAGATATAGGCGCATAAGGGTTCATCGGTGCAGGCGAGATGAACGGCTTCCGTCACTCGTGCTAACGATCGGTTCATGTCACGCATCCCCCAGGTAGGCCAACGGGCTGGGCAATGGAATATAGGTGGAATCGCGGTCGGGACGTTTGTAAAAGCGGTTGATCAGGTTGGCCTTGGCGGGGAAGGGCGCTCCGGCCAACAGGGCATTGACGCGCCGAGTCGCATTCGGGTTGCCGTGCTGAGCCAGATAACAGCGCAACTGGTGGCCGACGATGCGCCACAGGCGAGGTTCCAGCGACGGGTGCAAGGCGCTCAATTGCGCCACGGCCTCGCAGAAATTGTTGACCAGCAGGCAGTAGGCGATACGGTTCCAGCCCTGATCTTCGCTATAAAACAGCGCTTGCCGCACTCTTGCGTCGACGGCATCGAGCGGAACCGCGTTGAAGCGTCCGGCTACCAGCTTGACGCCTTCGAAATCGCGCAGCCAGACGTGGCTGGGCCAGTCATGGGTCAAGCCGACCAGCACGTTCTGCAAGTGCGGTTCGAACACGATGCCGTAGTCGAAAAAGCAATGCAGCACCGGCGGCAGTAGTTGTTCGACATAGGCAGAGAACCAGTCTTCCGCTACCGTATCCCACGGCGCGGCCTGCTTTCGCGCCAGTCTGCCGATGATGTCCGCCAGCCGTGTCTGGCCTCGGGTATGGTTGCCGAACAGGGAGCCGGCCAGTAGCGGCGTCGTTGCGGCGGTGTCCGCCGGGTCCAGTCCCTGGCGCAGGATCAGGCCGAAACCTTCCGCCGCCTCCCGCTCGGCTGGGGTTTCATCGTTACCCAGCCGCACTGACGCGTAGGCCGGTTCTTCGAGTATCCGCAAGGTAGGAAATTGTGCGGCCAAGCGCGGCCCGATGATCCGCATGATGCGGGTCACTTGCAACGCGCCGTCCAGCTCGTAAATTGCGTTCTTGCGTACGCAATTGGTGATGCGAACATGCAGGGAGCATTTGTAAAAATAGGGATTGTCCGGGTGGAACAAGGTGCGTATCGACGACGTGGCGAAATAAGCCGGTCCTTGCGGGCCCAGGTCGCGCAGCCGATCCTGTTCGAGAGCCGCCTGCACAGCGGGTAGAGACATTAAATAGCGCGCTTGCCAGGGATGCGTCGGCAGCAGCGCGAACTCGTCGTCCGCTTCCAAGCCGGCGGGCGCTTGGGCGGCCAGCAAGGCATCGGCGGATTCCGGCAGCAGCGATTGCTGGAGCCAGTGCTCGCGGCGCACCGCGAAATAATGCAGCGGGAAGCGGGCGCGCAACTCCGGGGCGTAGTGTTGCAGATCCGCAGCCGAAAAGCCTTGGCGGCTCTTCGGGGCCGGGTGGAACGGGTGGCCGTAGGCCAGCGACTGTTCGGAATCCAGATAGGCGGCCAAGGTTTCTCTGGGTTCCGCCGGTTGCGGCGCCGCGAGAATAGCGCCGGTCACCGCGACGCTGTCGCGGATTTGCTCCAGCAGTTCCTGATTGAACGGGACATCGTTTTGGCTGGCCAGGTCGCGCAGCAGCAACGTGGCTAATATGCGCCAGTCCAACGGAGCCCAGGGCCGTCCCGGCGATTTGTGGTAGAAAGGCGAGCGGTAGCGGTAATTGCCGGTAGCCGAAGCTTGGTCGACTACCACTAACAGCCGTTCCCCGCTGTGCGACAACAGAATGTGCATGGCTTTTCCTCCGCCTTGCCCCAATGCTGTCCGTAAAGCCATAGGCCAATCGCTTTGGCCGAACAGCGGACCGATGCCGATTTGTCCGGCCGGGCCTGCAACTTCACGGCAATAGCAATTGAGCAATGTCTCCAGGCTGCGCTGGTTAGCTTGATCTTCGGCCGCGCAAGTTTGGTAAAAAGTTTGCAGTGCTTGGTGTCCCATGATTTGTCTCCAAAGTGTCAGATATTTTCAGTGCGCCAGCGACAATAGCTTGAGGCTGCCAACCAGCCGGCAGCTGTAGCCATAATTCCTGCGCCGAGTAAAAAAGGTGCCTGTGGGCCGAAACCGTCCACCATCGCTCCGGCGGCCAGACCGGCGGCAACCGCGCCCCATTTCGAGCCGCTTTCCAGCCAGCCGAAAGTGCGTCCGGCATTGCTTTCGTGCACCATTGCCGCCACTAGCGCGTGCAGTGAGATAAAACTCCCTGTCATGGCTAAGCCCATCAATATCCGCCACAGGATCAATTCGGGCAGGCTTTGCGTCCGGGCTTGGCCGAACAAGGCAATCGCCATTAGCAAAAACATCCATGCCAGCCCGGACGGCGATACCCGTTGCCCGAGATGGCTGGTTAAGATGCCGGCTGTAGCCAGGTAAAGCAGATTGGGCACGCCGAACAGCAGGCCGGCCAGCTCGACAGAAACCGATCCCAGACTTTGAGCGTAAGGGATGAAGTAAGGGAATGTAGCGACTGTGGCGAATACGAACGCAAATTGCAGCAGGTAAACATTGTTTGCCGACAGCAACGGCTGATGGCTTGCGGCGGTATTTTTCGGGCGATAGTCGTCATGTACGGTTTGCGCCGGTTCCGGCAGTAGCCAAAGCAGCAAGGCCGCAGCCAGCGGCAATAAGGCCAGGTAGCGGTAAAGCTCTATCGGCGAATCCGAAGCGGCAAACAGGCCCAACACGGCGGGCGCGACCACCAGGGCGGCGCGCGCAGAGCCTTGCATCAGGGTCAGGCTGCGGGCCAGGGTGGGACCGCCGGATATTGTCGCCAGATAGGCATTGGAAGCGGCGAAGGTGCCGCCCAGCATTCCCTGCAAAGCCAAGGCCAGAAAGAACAGCCCGGTGTCATTGCTATAGCCGGCCAACAGGAAACTTGCCGACAGCCCCAACTGCGCGCGCAACAGGGAGATCTTTTTACCGATGCGGTCGGCAAACAGTCCCCACCAGGGACTGGACAGAGCCGTGAACAAGGTCGGAACGACGTAAAACCAGCCGACTAGGTAAGCATTGCTGTTGTGCAGCGACTTGCTGAGTATCAGCGCAAAAAATGGCGGCATGCCGAGGGCGGCGAACGCCGCGATAAAGTGGCAAAACATGACCACCATCACCATGCGGCGCTGGGCGATAGTCACAAGCTCTCCTTCAGAAAGTTAGGCCCGCTTTTGCCGTAGAACTTGTTGACGTCGGTAGCGCCGGTTGCGGTTTTGGGTTTCAGGCTGGCTGCGGTAAGCAAATATTTGACGTATTGCCGGTCGTCTTCCAGCAGGATGCGGCGAGCTAAAGCGATATCCTCTCCTTGCCCGGCCAATTCCGTGAGCAGCGCCGCTATCTTGTCGCGCACACAGCCGTAGAGTTGACTGCGGGTCAAGTGGCCGATGCCTGCCAATCCTTCGATCAGGACAGCGACATTGAGCTGCAAGGTGATGGTGGTGAACATCTGCGCGAGCGGCAATTCGTCGTCCACTACGATGCGGCGATCCTGCAAGCCGTCCACGAACGCCGACAGTGCAGGCCAACGGGCGGCGAGGTGCGAACCATGAATGCGCGGCGCATCGTTGTCCTTTAATAGCAGGCGCAAGGTCGGGGTCCCAGTGCCGAGCACCAGCATGGTATTTTGCTGGTTGGATTCCAGCGCGATACCGTAGCGTAACCACAAAACCAAGTGAGTGCGTAAGGTTGTCTCCAGATAGGCGTCGAGAAAATCTTCCAACCAGCCGGCATAAAAACATTGCGCCAGTTCTTCGGCCACCAGCAAGCCTTGCGGCGTGGCCGCGAGCAAGCCGGCGACCGGCACCACGGTAGCTTGCTCCAGTCCCGCCGGATAGCGGCGCAAAATGTAACCCAGTTCGGGCAAATGATTGATATGGGCGCCCATGCTTTCATCGGTCAGCAGCAAGCGGCCGGCGATGTCTGCGTCCTGCGCCGCTATGCGGCCCAACAGGCTTTGCACGGCGTGACCGTCGGCAATGGTGCTGGGCTTGATGGTGCGTATGTTTTTGCCGCCCAAAGTGCGAATGGCCATCGGCAATTTGATGTGCAGCCCCGGCTTGCCTTGTACCGCCAAGGTCCGCACCGACAAGGTCGGCAGGACGTCCAGGTAGGGTTTCGGCGCCAGCAGGAGTTTGCCTTGCAGGTTATTCACATCGGCCAGCGCATTCAGCATCTCGTGCGTAAACAACGGATGAACCGGCAATAGCACGTGATTATCGCTCAACCGGGCATCTAGCCCGACTTCGGCAAAGCTTGGAGATAGTTCTTGCAGGCTTGCCGCAACCTCCGGCCCGATATGAATATCCTTGCTTGCAGCGACCCAGCGCAATTGAAAAGGGCGTTGGAATTCAGGAGCGTATGAAGCGAGATCGTCGGGTGAAAGACCCAGTTTGGCGCGCGCCGTGGGATATAAAGGGTGGTCAAGAAACGCAGCCAGCCGCTCGTAATGTAACTGTCGCTCTTGCCAGTGCGGGCTGGGGTGCGCACGTTGGTCGCTCCGTTGCACTTCGGCAAAATAGCGCTGCCGCTCTTGTGCGCACAGGACGCCATGCTCGACGGCGGTGAGGCATTCCTTTGCGTAGTCTGCAAAGTCAGCTGCTGAGGCTTGGTCCAGTCCTTGCCGGAACAGCGCAAGAATGGCGAGGATGTCGCCCAGCCGACAATAACCGCTGCTGCTTTGCCAAACTAACGGAAAGTCGTATAGCGTCCATTCCTGCATGAATGGACACGGCTGGACCGGAATCCACAGGCAACCGTCGCCCAGATGCTCGACAGCGAGCCAGTGGCTGGACCGCGCCGGCAGATCGGACAATGGCGCATCGGCCGCCGAGACAATGCGCCCGCGGCTTATAATTTCACGTACATCTTCCCGCAACAGCGCATCGACCACACGCCGGCAGATATAATCCTGTTGATCTTTGTCCGTAGCTTCTTGCTGTATGTTCATCAACGAATCTCCCACGCCAAGTCGGCGCTGGCTTGCGCCAAGGCTTGATGCACGGTATCCGCATCCGAGCCGACGCCGGTCAAGACACCCAGGTAATCCTTATTGGAATGTGTAATGGCAATGGTGTCACCGGCTTGGCGCAAGACGCGAAGCCCGATGTCGACTGCCGCATCGCTGCGGCTGAACGGTGCGGGAGCGCTGAAAATTTGACCATCTGTAGAAGGCGTCAGATAGCGTATCGCGGCTGCGCGCGGCGTCAACGGCAAGGCCGACAGCGGTTCGCCCAGATGCAGCCGCAGCACGGTTTCGAACAGCGGGATACCCAGCGTCTGCTCCAGCAGGAAATCGCGCCGATCGCCGATACAGCGGTAATTGATTTCAATCAAGCGCGGTCCCTGGGCGGTCAATACGAATTCGGTATGGCAGGCGCCGAAGCCGACGCCGAAACGGACGATTTGGTTCAGCACCTCCTGCTGCTTTGCCAGCTCGCTGCTCCAGTCGGCTTCCAGTTCGACGAAGTGGGGCGGTGCGGACAGCCGGACATGAAATCCGCCCAGGGCTTGCAATCCTTTGCCGTCACCCAGCGTTTCCAATGTACACAAAGGGCCTTCGAGGTATTCTTCCAATAGCATGACTTGGCCGGGCCGCGTTTGCCAAACCGACTGGCAATGGGCGGCGAGTCCGGCGTAATCCCTCGCCAAGCCGACTTCCTGGCTGGCGACCCCTTCGCGCGGTTTGACTACGCAAGGGAAGCCTACGTCGGCTGCGGCTTGCGCCAAGCTTTCCAGCTCCGATGCTACCGCGTACCGTATCGTTTCGATACCTTGCTCGCTGAGGTAGCTGCGCATTTCCGCCTTGTTCTTGGCGCGGTATGTCACCTGCCAATTCTTGCCGGGTAGCCTGAAATACTCGGCGACAATCGCAGTGCTGGTTTGCAGGTGATCGCTGTTGGAAAAAATCGCCGCCGGTTTTTGCCCGCGCCGGCTTATCGCCTCAATCACAGCCAACGGATTGAACACGTCGCAAGCGATGATAGCCTCCGGATAGGCCGGCAGTCCGCTTTGGCTAAAGTGCTGGCGGTGCGCTTCGGCCTGGTCGGTCAATAGCACCGGCGACAGGCCGAGTCGGCGCGCTGCCGGCAGAAAGCCGTCGTTGACCGATTCGGTCGAGACATGCGTCAGCAGAATCAATTCTTGGGTATGCATGAGTTTTCCTTATAGATCCATTTGAACGCTGAGCATCACCGAACGTCCCGGTCCCGGCACACGGCCAAGACTGGTATCTACGCCGCGGAAGTAATAGTCCTGATTGAACAGGTTGTTGCCTCCAAGGCCGACCCGCATATTGGCTTTGTCCACACGGAAATCCTTGGTGATTTGAGCGTTCCATAGCCAATAACCCGGTATCTTGCCTTTGTCGCCAATGGCGTTTTCCAGCACGGTGTTGGCCGCATCGGTATAGGCTGAGCTCAGGTACGAACCGTTGACGTTGAAGTTGACAGTGTTAATGCGGTAGTTGCCTTGCAGGCTGATTTGATGATGCGAGCTGAACGGCACTTCGTTGTTTTTAAATGCAACTTGTGTCGTGCCGCTGAACAGGTTGTTCAACTGCTCGGTGTCTACGTAGGTATAGCCCGCTTTGAGATCGAGGCCGGCCAGGAAGGACGGGCGCCAGTCCAGTTCGGATTCATAGCCTTGATGCTTGGCTTGGCCGAGGTTGCGGAACTTGGTGCTGCCGTTTTCCACGACGCCGACGATTTGATTGTCAAAGTCAATACGGAAATAACTGAATGTGGCGTCGAGCTCCGATAGCGGCGATACACGTAGACCGGCTTCATAGTTCCAGGCCTTTTCTACACCGGTATCGCCTCCCAGGGTGATTTGGGTGAATTGCACCGGCTGCAAGGATTTATGCACATTACCGAACAGGAATAGTTTATCGGGCCACAGTTTGACGCCTACGTCGACGCCGGGCAGCAATTCGTTGCTGGGACTGTCGATGACCGCGCCGGTCAACTGGTTGTGGCTGGATTGGTCGATCCATTCCGAGCGTAAGCCCGGCGTGATGTTAAGCCGCTCATTCCACACGCTCAAGGTGTCGCTGCCATAGAGTGCAAAGGCGTCGGTGCCGAAATGGAAGTCCTGGGCATTGAGGACGCTGCCGTTGCTCAGACGGGTTCGGTCAACTCCCTGTTCGACGGCTTCGCTGACGTAACGACCGCCCAGCGTGAATTTGTGGCCCAGCCAACCGGTCTTGGCACCTACGGTAAGACGCGGTTCGGTGCCGTAAACGGTGAATGTGCGCGGGCTGGTTTGCACGCCGTTGGATACCTTGGATGGGTCAAGGTTGCATGAGGTCGCGGCAGCATTGAGCTGACAGCCGACGGTGAACTCCCTGTCGCTGGTGTGGGCAAAATTGGTCCAGTTGAACTCCGCAGGGCTGCCGAAAAGGTCGAAGTTCTGGTTGTAGACCAAATGCCCCCGCACCGTATCGCCCTGGAATTTATCGTACGGCCGTTGCGACTGAAAGCGGTCCTGCTCGTAGGCTTTTGGCGACAGGCTGCCCGGCAGCTGGGTATCGGTGTTGTAATACTGCAAGCCGGCCTTGATGTCGGCGTTGTCGGTGACGAACCAGTGCGCGTCCAGCGACATGTTTTCCACTTCCGTGTCCGAATGGGCGCGAGACGAGTCGCCCATTAGCGTGTTGGCCTGGAATTGCAGGCCCAGCCTGTCGTTGACGAAACCGCCTGCGCGCAGGTAGCTGTCGGTAAGCACGTTGCCGGTTTCGGTGGAAATGGTTAGCGCTTCTCTTATGGTGGCGCTGAATTTATCCTGGATCGGTTTGCTGATGAAATTGATCACGCCGCCGACATTGTTCGGTCCATAGCGCACAGCTGCCCCGCCGCGTGCGACATCGACTCTATCTACGGTTTGCATGGTCAGCGGGAACATCGACAAGCCTGTTTGTCCGTAAGGCGCCAGGGCGATAGGAATACCGTCGACCAGCACCAGAGTGCGCGTGCTGCGTCTGGGATCCAATCCGCGCACGCCGATATTCGGCAGAATGCCGGTACCGGTTTCATCCTGGGCGCGAACACCCGGTACCAGACGTAAAGCATCTTCCAGGGTACGGGCTCCGGCTTGTTGTAATTCGGTGTCGGTGACTACCGAGCGCCCCCCTGGATAGGTACGAACGGAGTCCTTGGTCGGCGGCCCTAGCCAGTCTCCTTTGACCGTGATTTCTTCCAATATGGCAGTGTCTTGTTTTTGCTCTGCAGCAGCTAGCGGCAATGAAGCTAGATAAGCACTACCGACTAAGGTGACGGCTATGCGAGTGGTCGCTCGTTTCATGATAAGGCTCCTTGATTAACTTAGTTGTTGTTCGTATAGAGCGGGCATGTCTCAGCATATGGACCATAACGAAGGTAAGTTACCTCGTTATGGAATAAAACATGGCCAAAAATTTAATATAAATAATGATAGCGCAAATGATAATCATTATCAATAGCTATAAATCAAGAATTATTCCTATTCCTTACATATCAGAACGAATATATCGCTTTTTCATGAGGCTGATTCTGAATAACACCTCATGCATTACCTGCGAGTCCACTTACTTTCAACATTCATCAATTTCTGAAAAAAATCAGCTTGTCTGGCACTTGTGGCTGGAATGCAATTTGTTCAGCACTAATTGCATCAATAGAGTAAGTTATAAGCTTATAACTAGGGCGCGTTCTCAATTGAGCCAAATGACAGTGGATACGAGGCTGAGCATAGCTTGATAATTTCTTAATAAGCGCTCATATCGGGTTGCAATTCGACGAAAATGCTTCAATTTTAGGAAAAATCGTTCAACGAGATTTCGTTCTTTATAAAGCTCTTTGTTACACTCTCGTGAAACTTTTCGGTTCTTTTTCGAGGGAATCACAGGCACTGCATGACTGTTTTCTATAGCAGAGACAAACCGATCCGAATCATAGCCTTTGTCAGTCAATATGTAGCCTGCCGCAAAACCTTCAATCAATGCTTCAGCTTGAGTATA
>Ga0208628_1000205_pt1 | contig 35319 bp, 32 predicted proteins | sample LakWasMet16_LOW5_2_FD_183864 | JGI IMG/M metagenome (GOLD analysis project Ga0208628, IMG submission 183864) | Freshwater sediment methanotrophic microbial communities from Lake Washington under simulated oxygen tension - Sediment Metagenome... | ecosystem: Environmental > Aquatic > Freshwater >... | reverse complement strand
CTCGACTCAGGATCACGCAGCAGCGGCGATTGCCAAAACCGGTACGCCGGTATTCGCATGGAAAGGCGAAACCCTGGAAGAATATTGGGATTGCACACTTGATGCCGTCACCTTCCCGGGTGGCAAGGGTCCTGAACTCGTCGTCGACGACGGTGGCGACGTGACCTTGTTGCTGCACAAAGGTTACGAAATGGAACAGGGCTCGGATTGGGTCAATACCGCATCGGGCTCGCACGAAGAACAAGTGATCAAGAATCTGTTGAAGCGTACGCAATCAGAACGTCCGGGCTTCTGGACCAATGTGATGAAAGATTGGCGCGGTGTTTCCGAAGAAACCACGACCGGCGTACATCGCCTGTATCAAATGATGGAGGCCGGCGGCTTGCGCGTGCCTGCGATCAACGTCAATGATTCCGTCACCAAATCGAAGTTCGATAATCTGTACGGCTGCCGCGAATCGCTGGCCGATGGCTTGAAGCGCGCGATGGACGTGATGCTGGCCGGTAAAGTCGCCGTCGTTTGCGGTTACGGCGATGTTGGCAAAGGTTCCGCGCATTCCTTACGCGCTTATGGCTGCCGTGTTGTCGTCACCGAAATCGATCCTATCAATGCCCTGCAAGCCTCGATGGAAGGTTTCGAAGTCAACACCGTCGAAGCAACGCTCGGCCGTGGCGACATCTATGTCACCACCACCGGCAACAAAGATGTGCTGACGCTGGAACACATGCAGAACATGAAAGACCAGGCCATCGTTTGCAACATCGGCCACTTCGACAATGAAATCCAGGTCGAACGCTTGAATACTTCCGACGCCGTCAAGCTCAACATCAAGCCACAAGTCGACAAGTACACCTTCAAGAACGGCAACGCGATCTACATGCTGGCCGAAGGCCGCCTGGTCAACCTCGGTTGCGCTACCGGTCACCCGAGCTTCGTGATGTCGAACTCGTTCTCGAACCAAACGCTGGCACAGATTGATTTGTGGGCGAACAAGGACAAGTACGAAAACAAGGTTTACATCCTGCCGAAGAAACTCGACGAAGAAGTCGCGCGTCTGCATCTGGAAAAAATCGGCGTGGTGCTGACCAAGCTGACACCGGAACAAGCGGCCTATTTGAACGTGGATGTCGAAGGTCCGTACAAGCCCGAGCATTATCGTTACTAAAACGAGACTCGAGACTCGAGACTCGAGACTCGAAAAAAGTAAAAATGTAAATCAGTGAATCTTCAAGTCCCCTCCCCCGTGTTTTTTGCGGGGGAGGGTTAGGGTGGGGGCAGACGCTCTCGCGGCCTCAAAGAAAACACCATGACCAAAATCTCGTTCGAATTCTATCCGCCAAAAACCGACGAACAGCGCGAGCAACTTGCCAGCACGGTAAGAAAACTCAAGGCGCATTCGCCGGAGTTTGTATCGGTCACTTTTGGTGCTGGTGGTTCAACACTGAGTTACACGCCCGAGACTGTTCGCGAATTACGGCAAACCCACGGCCTCAATGGCGTGCCGCATCTTTCCTGCATGGGCGGATCACGCGAAGAGATTTCCAATCTTCTACAACTATACAAAGCACTCGGCTGCGACCGCCTGGTCGCTTTACGCGGCGACATGCCATCAGGCATGGCCAAGAGTGGCGACTTCCGTTTTGCCGCCGATTTGGTGCGATTTATCCGGGAAGAACACGGCGATCATTTTCGTATCGAAGTGGCGGCTTATCCGGAAATGCATCCGCAAGCGGAAGACGCGCTTGACGATTTGAAACGTTTCCAGGAAAAAATACAGGCTGGTGCGCACAGTGCCATCACACAGTATTTTTTCAACGCCGATGCCTATTTTTATTTTGTCGAAGCGGCGCGCAAGCAAGGTATTAGCCAGGATATTATTCCCGGCATCATGCCGATCTCGAATTTCACGCAATTAAAGCGTTTTTCCGAAGCCTGCGGTGCAGAGATCCCGCGCTGGATCACCAAGCGCATGCAGGCTTATGGTGATGATGCGGTCAGCATCCGCGAGTTTGGAGCAGACGTCATTGCCGGCATGTGCCAGCGCCTGATTGCCAATGGCGTGCCGGAATTGCATTTCTACACGCTGAACCTCGCCAAACCTACGCAATCGGTGCTCTCGCGTCTGGCCTGAAGTCGCGCTAGTCTAGGCGCATGCGTTTTATCGTTCTCGGCATCATGCTCTATCTTGTCTGCGCCATAGGTGCACAGCCCGTGGCTGCGCAGACAATTAACCGCTGCGAAGACAATGCCGGCAAAATAATCTATACCGACAAAAAGTGTGAAGACATTGACGCGGTACTGAAGGATCTGCCGAAGCCTGCCGGAAATACCGGCTATAGCTCGGTTCGTACCTGTGCCCGCACCCCGGACGATCTGCTTTGGGATTTACGCGGCGCACTGGAAACCGGCGACATCAATCGTGCCGCGGGTTTATTCCTGTGGAGCGGCAATGACACCGCGCAGGCCAACAAGCGGCTCGACCAGTTGAACCAGGTGAGTTATCAATCCTTGATTTCGGCAGACCTGCTGTTTCCCGAAACGGAAGATACGCAAGTGCGGTTTGACGAAGATGGAAACATCATCGAGGCGCGCACGAAAGGCCCGCCGGTACCGTATGGTATTCGCGTGGATTTCTACAAGAATAAAAAACAGACCGAGATCGGCAGCTTCCGTTTCAGCCTGGAAAAATACCTGCAGTGCTATTGGGTACGGTTCTGAGCCGCGTTTAATCAGGTAAAATGGCGGCTTCATCCAGGAGTCCGTCCGTCATGACAACACAAACCTACCCCGACTACATTTGGCACAACGGTGAAATAAAACGTTGGCAAGACGCAACCGTGCATGTCATGGCGCATGGTTTGCATTACGGCTCTTCGGTTTTCGAAGGCATTCGCTGCTACGAAACGCAAAATGGCCATGCCATTTTTCGTTTGAACGATCACAACAAACGCCTGTTCGATTCAGCGAAAATCTACGAGATGCCGATTCCCTACACGCTCGATCAAATCAATGCCGCATGCCATGAAGTGATCAAGGCCAATGGGCTGGGCAAAGCGTATTTGCGTCCGATTGCATTCCGCGACCTCGGAGGTTTCGGCTTGTCGGCCGACTGTCCGACCAGCGTTTCGGTGGCAGCATGGAACATGGGGCCTTACCTCGGTGCCGGCGTACTTGAAGCAGGTATCGACGCCTGCGTATCCAGCTGGCAGCGCATGGCACCGAATACGATTCCGACCGGCGCAAAAGCCGGCGGTAATTATTTATCCGGCCAATTGATCGCACGTGAAGCAAGGCGCCTCGGCTTTGGCGAAGGCATCGCGCTCGCTTCAACCGGATTGCTGTCGGAAGGCGCAGGTGAAAATCTGTTTTTGGTTTTCGAAGGTGCATTGCATACGACACCTGTCAGTGCCGCCTTGTTGAACGGCATTACCCGCAACACGATCATGACGCTGGCGAAAGACAATGGCATCGAAGTAATCGAGCGGGATATTCCACGAGAATTCCTCTATCTCTGTGATGAGTTGTTCATGTGCGGCACGGCGGCAGAAATTACCCCGATCCGCTCGGTCGATGGGCGCCAGGTCGGTACCGGAAAACCAGGTCCGTTAACGCTCAAAATACAAGATTTGTTCTTCGGATTGTTCAACGGAAAAACGCCGGACAAGCGTAACTGGTTAACGCCGCTGTAATTTTTCGGCACTGAGTAGCCCGGGTCATGGCTCCATCTGACCCGGGGATTCCTAGGCACGTCATTGCATCAAAAGCATTACAAAAAATTCTATGCTGGTAAGCGAGATCCGGCTTTGCCGTATCTCTCCCGGGTCAGATGGAGCCATGACCCGGGCTACATCATTATTTTGTAGTATCAAAAACCAGACAGGCTTCCGCACCACTTTCTTCACGTGGCTTGATGCTGACTTTCCATTCGTACAAATCGCATAGACGACGCACGATCGACAAACCGATTCCGCCACCCGTGGTGACGCCGATTCCGGAACCGCGATAGCCGCGTTCAAACAGACGCGCTGCATCTTCTTCGCTCAATCCCGGCCCGGTATCCTGGATTATCACGCGGTCGGTTTCGACCACGATGCGAACCTCGCCTTCCTGAGTGTACTTGCAGGCATTGCCGATCAGGTTTCCAAGCGCAACCGAGAGCACGGCTTCCGGTGCATTGACGAATACATCATTCAAGCCTTCCACGATAATTTGCACCGGCTTGTTGGTCATCTGGGCACGATTGGCTTCGGCCAGATTATTGGCGAGCTTGTGAATATCTGTGTTGCCGATTCCGCGTTCATTCCGCGACAACATCAGCAAGGCGGTAGTCAAATCGGTACATTGCAAGGCGGCGCGGTCGATTCGTTGCAAACGCAGTTTGGTTTTTTCCGGTAATTCCGGATTGGCCAATAATAATTCTGTGGCACCGCGAATCACAGCAAGCGGAGTGCGCAATTCATGACTGACGTCGGCATTGAATTCGCGATCTCGCTTGACCAGTTGAGTCATGCGTCCGGAATAATCATCCAGGGTTGCTGCCAGCTCGCCGACTTCGTCGTTCGCGAAATACGGTGCAAGTGCCTGCGCCTTGTCGCTGCCGGAGAGATCTGCAACACGGCGCGCGAGTTCCGTTACCGGGCTGATCACGCGGGATGACGACCAGATACCGATCAACCAAGCAAGCGCGGAAAATACGATCACCGCAAAACCCAGCGCGATCAACATTTGTTGCTCGCCGAGCGAAGCGCCGGTGACGTCGTAACGTACATAGCTGACGAGATCGTCATCACGACGGATTGCGTATTTGTACAGCCTGAGTTTTCCGTCTTCGTCGAGCTGGGAAATATTGTGTATGCCGGTATCAAGGCCCTGCAGATAGAGCGGCATCCTGTAGGCGGTTCGGGCGCTCCAGGTCTTGGCGGTATAAAGTGAAAACGAAGGTGCGGCATTCGGATTTGCACGCGCTTGCTCGACCAGGCTGTCGACTTCTTTTTGCATTGTGTCGTCGATCAGCTGGCCTTCCAGCTTGCTTCGCAGATACAGGCTCGAAACCGCAAACAACGCGGTCAAACCAAAACCGAGCGCCAGAAAAGAGAGAATGATTCGGGTGCGAAGTCTGCGCCGGTACTGCATTGTCTAGCGCCGCGCCGAGCCTTAGGCCGACTCGGTGTCCGCGATTCGATAGCCAATCCCGTGACGGGTCTGGATCAATGCCTTGTCGAACGGCTTGTCGATCGCGGCACGCAAACCATGTATGTGCACGCGCAGCGAATCACTATCGGGCAACTCTTCGCCCCATACGCGGTTTTCGAGTTCAAGCCTTGTCACCACGGAGGGCGAGGCCTCCATCAGCGACTGCAGAATTTTCAATGCGGTGGGGTTGAGCTGGATGGCTTTGCCGCCGCGCATGACTTCCAGCGTGTCGAGGTTATATTCAAGATCGGCGACATGTAAGACGCGCGGTTGCGCTGCCTTGCCACGGCGTGCGAGCACCGACAGGCGTGCCTCGACTTCCTGCAATGCGAAAGGCTTGACCAGGTAATCGTCGGCGCCGGATTCAAAACCCGCGAGCTTGCTGTCGAGCGAATCCCGCGCGGTGAGCATCAATACCGGCGTTTGTTTTCGGCCTTCGGCACGCAAACGCTTGCAGACTTCCAGACCGTCCATGCCAGGAAGATTCAAGTCCAGAATAATGGCATCGAAATCATTGACCACCGCCAAATGCAGACCGGCAACGCCGTCGGCGGCGTAATCAACCGTGTGACCACGGTCTTCGAGAAAATCGCCAAGATTGGCGGCGATATCTCGGTTATCTTCAATGACTAGAATGCGCATAGTTTTACAGCCTTATTGATTGACCTGCGTACCATTGTTTCGACTGATCTCGTTGTCCCTGGCCCTTGCTGCCGCCGTCTTGCACACACGTTTTATCATATTGCTGCCGATAGGTGCCTCTTTGGTGCAAATCAGGCGGCTATCGCGAAAGGCCTTGGCCAGCAACCTGTTTACTTCACCCTGATTCAAATCCACCTTCTGCTTCGATTGTGCATCAAGCGATACAAAGCTTTTACCGCCTGAAAGCATTTCCGAAATTTCAAGCAAAGCAGACTCGACAGTTGCGCGGTCGGCCTTCGTCATTTCGGAATACTTTTCATCATTATTGATGGTCTTGAGAACCAACTGATGCTGTTCGCCAATGGTGGGAAGTGAAACGTCAATCTGTATTGCATCTGCTGCCAGTGCGGAACCGGCAAATAACATGGAACCAATTACAAAAATCAATGCGCGCATTAACCAAATCCTTGAAAATATAAGTGTTTGCCAAGATGACTTTCGATTGTGCCAGAGTTCACAAGTTCCGGCACAGGGATAAAAGTCATGCATCACGGATGCCGATTGTGATCGGCCCGATCATGCAAACAGCATGAACATCGACAACGCATGGACCTGCAGGAACTTTAAACTGCTCGCCAGCTTCGGGAAATGGCTGCAAAAACAATCATTTATTGATTTTTTTGGAGCGCGCCCTGGGTTTTGTCGCTTTCGTTGTCCCATTTTGGCTTGCCGACAAGTGCTCGATGATCGCTCCTGCGATATCGATGCCTGTCGTGCCTTCGATACCCTCGAGACCCGGCGATGAATTCACCTCCAGCACCATCGGCCCCTTGTCGGAACGCAGTAAATCGACCCCCGCCAAACTCAAGCCCATTACCTGCGCCGCTCTCAGTGCCGTCTCCTGCTCGGCAGCCGTCAATTCAACCTGGGTCGCAGCTCCGCCTCGATGCAGATTGGAACGGAATTCGCCTGCGGCTGCCTGCCTCTTCATCGCCGCCACGACTTTATTGCCAACGACGAAACACCTGATATCGGCACCCTTCGCTTCGGGAATGAATTCCTGCACCAGAAAATTGGCATACAGGCCACGCAAGGCTTCGATAACGCTTCGGGACGCACTCAGTTGTTCGGCCAAAATGACGCCTGAACCTTGCGAACCTTCATTAAGCTTGATGATATGCGGCGGTTCGCCCATCAGGTTCAACAGGTCCTGGGTATCATCCGGATTATCACCAAACACCGTTACCGGCAGACCAATACCCTGCGCCGCCAATAGTTGATGACAACGCAATTTGTCGCGTGCCCGCAGAATGGCATCGGAAGAGTTGGGCGTATAAGCCCCCATCATTTCGAACTGACGCAATACGGCCGTGCCGTAGCGGGTAATCGAAGCGCCTATTCTCGGGATTACCGCATCGAATCCCGTCAGGGATTTGCCCTTGTAATTGAGCTGGAATTTCCCGGGTGCAATTTTCATGTAACAGCGCAAAGGGTCGAGCACGCGCACGGTATGCCCGCGATCACGCGCGGCCTGCACCAGGCGCTGGGTCGAATAGAGTTTGGCGTTGCGGGACAAAATGGCCAGCTTCATGGGATTCCTTTAGTGCAGCGGCCAATGGGGAACAATGCTGGAGCGGGAGATGGGAATCGAACCCACGTCAGTGGCTTGGGAAGTCACGGCTCTACCATTAAGCTACACCCGCGCCGGTGAATTATAATGCCCGCATGCAAATATTACTCAATGGCCAAACACTCGACTTGCCGGGCTCCGTGAGCTTGGCGCAACTGCTGGAACAACAGGGCTATGCGCAGCGCCGCGTTGCCGTTGAAGTGAACAGGAGCATCGTGCCGAAAAGCAGACACGGCGAACACCTGCTCAAGGATGGCGACAAAGTCGAAATCGTGCATGCCTTGGGCGGCGGCTGAATCGACATCGATTTACCCTTATCGGAATGGGGTTTTCGCGCCATAATGTCGGGATGAATCAGCCCAACTTACCCGCTCCACTCATCATCGCCGGAAAAAGCTACAGCTCCCGCCTGCTCACCGGTACCGGCAAGTTCAAGGATTTCGAAGAAACCCGTCTTGCGACCGAAGCCGCAGGTGCCGAGATCGTTACCGTCGCCATTCGTCGAACCAATCTCGGCCAGGACAGCAACGCGCCGAATCTGCTCGATGTATTGCCACCGGAAAAATACACGCTGCTGCCGAACACCGCCGGTTGCTACAACGTGGAAGATGCCGTTCGCACTTGCCAGCTGGCGCGTGAATTACTCGATGGCCATCGCCTGGTAAAACTGGAAGTACTTGGTGATCCGAAAACTTTGTTTCCGAATGTGATCGACACCATCAAGGCCGCCGAAATTCTGGTGCGTGATGGCTTCGACGTGATGGTTTATACCTCGGACGATCCGATCATCGCCAGACAACTCGAAGCCATCGGCTGCGTTGCGGTAATGCCGCTTGCCGCTCCGATTGGTTCCGGTCTCGGCATCCAGAACAAATGGAACCTGATCGAAATAATCGAAAACGCGAAAGTGCCGATTATTGTCGATGCCGGCGTCGGCACCGCCTCCGATGCGGCGATCGCGATGGAACTCGGTTGCGATGGCGTGTTGATGAATACCGCGATCGCTTCGGCAAAAAATCCGATTCTGATGGCGAGCGCGATGCGCAAGGCCGTTGAAGCCGGACGCGAAGCCTTCCTGGCCGGACGCATTCCGAAAAAGCGCAATGCGAATGCATCTTCGCCAATCGACGGCTTGTTTTTCTGATCCATGAATCAAAACGCCGACATCGAAGATTTAAAAAAACGTCGAATACGAAGTTTTGTCCTGCGGCAAGGCCGCGTCACGCTGGCGCAGAAGCGGGCGTTCACCGAGCACTGGCCTGATTACGGTATCGAATATTCCGGTGAACCGAAAAACTTCGAAACGATTTTTGCAAGACAAGCCGAACTGGTGCTTGAAATCGGTTTCGGCAACGGCGAGCAAATGCAGTTCGCAGCCACCAATGAACCGGAACGTGATTTCATCGGCGTCGAAGTGCATGGCCCCGGCGTCGGCCGATTGTTGAACGGATTGGCCGACGACAAACTGAAAAACGGACGTGTCTATCAACACGATGCGGTCGAAGTACTGAAAAATGAAATTCCCGATGCCGCACTGTCGCAGGTCCGGATTTATTTTCCGGATCCCTGGCATAAGAAACGGCACCACAAACGCCGCTTGATCCAGCCCGATTTCGTTCAATTGCTTTGCCGGAAAATCAGGCCGGGCGGCTTGCTGCATTTGGCGACCGACTGGGAAAACTATGCCGAGCATATGTGGGATGTTTGCGATGCCGAACCCCTGCTCGAGAATCAAAACGGCGCACGGGGCTTTTCCGCGCGTCCGCAATGGCGGCGTCAAACCCATTTTGAAACTCGCGGCCTGAAGCTGGGTCATGGTGTTTGGGATTTGCTTTACACCAGACGCCAGGGAGATTAGTTCGCACACATGAATAGCAGCATCACACCACTGACCGGCGACATGATCCTGGTACTGGGCCTAGCAGCCTTCGTGATGACGATGTTCGTGTTTGAACGCATTCGTGGTGATGCCACCGCGCTTGTCGTACTGGTGATACTAGGCATCAGCAACCTGGTGCCGTCGACCCAATTGTTTTCCGGCTTTTCCGGCAACGCCGTGATCAGCATTATCGCTTCGATGATTTTAAGTTCCGGTCTCGAACGTACAGGCGCCTTGAACCGTCTGGCCGGCTGGCTGTTGCGCCGTTCCAACGGCATGGAAGAACGCCTGATCCTGTTTCACTCCGCGATTGCCGGTGTGATGTCGGGCTTCATGCAAAATCCCGCGGTCACGGCTCTGTTTCTGCCGGTGGCATCGCGGCTTTCAGCGCGTACCGGCATCGTGCTGTCGCGCCTGCTGATTCCGATGGCCACCGCGATCATCATGGGCGGCGGACTCACGATGATCGGCAATTCGCCCTTGATCATGTTGAACGACTTGCTGCTCTCGGCAAACAGCAATCTGCCTTCCGGCGTTGCGTTGCTGGCTCCGCTGCCGATGTTCAAGCCCTTGCCGATCGGTATCCTGATGCTGTCCGCCGGACTGATCTATTTTTTCACGCGCGGCAAAAAATGGCTGCGCGAAGACGAAGACAAGGGCGTGATGCCCAGCACGCCGGAAAGTTATTTCGCGAAGTCCTACGGCATCGAAGGTGATGTTTTCGAACTCACGATTACCGCCGAAAGCCCGCTGGTCGGCATGCCGCTCGGCGAAGCCGAAGCACAGGCCGGCGCACCTTTGTTGCTGGCTTTGCAAACCGGCAATGAATCGCGGCTTGCGCCGCCGGCAGATACCGTGCTTTGGGTCGGCACGGTATTGGGCGTGATGGGCGAACGCGAAAAAGTCCAGGCTTATGCGCGCGAACAACTGCTGAAATTTTCTGCGCGCCTGCGGGTACTCGGTGATTTATTCAATCCGTCGCACGCCGGTATTTCCGAAGCCGTGATTCCGCCGACATCGCATTTTATCGGCCGCACACAGGCCGACCTCAGATTGCGGAAACGCTTTGGCATCAGCCTTCTTGCCATTCAACGCGGCAAGGAAGTGTTTCGCGACGATATCCGCAAGCTGCCGATCCGCGCCGGCGACATGCTGGTGTTCCACAGTATCTGGAAAGATCTCGCACAGGCCAGCGAAGCGCGTGATTTCGTGGTCGTTACCGATTATCCAAAAGACGAACACCGCCCGCATAAAATTAATTGGGCCGTCGGTATTTTTGCGGTCTGCATGTTTCTTGCGCTTACCGCGATTGCGCCGCTTTCACTGACGCTGATGGCCGGTGCTGCCGCCATGATTTTGAGCGGCGTGTTGAACATGGATGAAGCCTACGCGTCGATCAGCTGGAAAACCGTTTTCCTGATGGCGTGCCTGATCCCGCTCGGTTGGGCGATGGATTCGACCGGCGCCGCCAACTGGCTGGCACAGCACACGCTGGAAATTTTCGGCAATCAGACACCAATATTCGTTTTCCAGATCGCGATCTGCATACTCACCACCTTGTTTGGTCTGGTCATCGGCAACGTCGGGGCCACCATCATCATGGTGCCGATCGGCATCAACGTCGCGCTTGCCGCCGGCGGCAACCCGACCGGGTTTGCGCTTTTGGTGGCCTTGTCGGCCAGCAATAATTTCATGAGCCAATCCAATCCCGTGCTGGCGATGATCTCGGGCCCTGCCGGTTACCAATCGCGCGAGTTCTGGCGAACCGGCGCTCCGCTCACGGTGCTTTATCTGATCATTTCACTGATCACGGTAAACGTGGTTTTCTAGAAAGCCTGCGTCAGTCCGCCAGGCACAATTGATCGTCAACCCATTGCACCGCAACGGTTTTAAGACTGGCGCCACGGCATGGCCCGGCCACGCATTCGCCGTTGTCCAGACGGAAAGTGGCGCCATGGGCGGCGCAGACCAGGTCACCGTCCTGCATCAGGAATTTACCAGGGGCGTAATCCAGTCTGCGGCCCGCATGGGGGCAGATATTGAGCCAGGCTTGAATATTGTCATGGTCTCGATAAAGCAAGATGGCTTCGTTTTCGCCGTCAATGCCAGCATTAACGACGATTATCTGCCTGTTCGGCAAGTCTTCGCGCGAAATTAACGTTCTGCTTACACTTTTCATTTCATCGCTCGCCATACTTCGGTACCCCCTATTTTGACACGCCCACCATGCCGATATTTATCCATCGCGTATTTAGTTACTGCCCCAGCAAGCCTCGCAGCCCGCTGATGCGTCTGCTATTCGGCCTGCTTGGTCTGGCGTTGCTGGTTTTCCTGCTGGTATTCGGTGTTTTCATCGGAGCCGCCATGTTGTTGTTCGCCGCCACACGCCGTTTGCTGGCTTCGCGCAAGCCGGCTTCGGTTGCCCAGCAGCCGAGTGACGTAATCGATGCCGAATTCCATGTCGTGGACAAGAAGCCCGCCTCGATCAACGCACAATAGTCCGCTTGCGATAAAATCAGCGCTCGACACGGAGCGCTGATTGATGCCATCAAACGAATATCTCTTTCCCGCACCACCGCAAGCCGGTGTGCGCGTACACGGCGAAAACGCCCTCTTCCCGGTTCACCGCATTTATTGCGTCGGCAGAAACTTCGCCGAGCACGCAAAGGAAATGGGGGCCGAAGTCCCGGCTCGTGGCACGCCGGTATTCTTCATGAAACCCGCCGATGCGGTCGTGACCAAAGGCGGCGACATTCCCTATCCCGGCATGACGAACGATTTGCACCACGAAGTCGAATTGGTGGTCGCCATTGACCGCGATGCCGCAGGTATTGTCGATATGGCATCCGCGCTCGATTACGTATTTGGTTACGGCGTCGGCCTCGATCTGACCCGACGGGATTTGCAGAATCTCGCCAAGGAAAAACGCCTGCCCTGGGATACCTCGAAAGGCTTTGATTTTTCCGCACCACTCAGCGCGATCATTCCGAAGCGTCAAATCGAAAATCTCGAGAGTCTGGTGCTGTCGCTTCAGATCAATGATGTGGTGCGACAGCGCGCGCCGCTTTCCGACATGGTGTTCAATGTCGCCGAAATCATCCACGAGCTGTCAAAACTTTATGCATTGAAAGCAGGCGACCTGATATTCATGGGCACGCCCAGCGGCGTTGCTGCGCTGCAGCCTGGCGACCGCTTTACCGCCAGCCTGGAAGGCTTGATCGATTTTCATGGCAATATTGCCGTTGTCTAAGGTTTCAAACACATCTGGAGAGAACGATGGGAATGCTTTCTGAGTTCAAGGAATTTGCGATGAAAGGCAATGTGGTCGATCTGGCCATCGGTGTGATTATCGGCACCGCTTTCGGCAAGATCGTTTCATCACTGGTAAACGGCGTGATCATGCCGATCATCGGCAACATCGTGGGCGGCGTGAATTTCGGTGATCTGGCCTACACCTTGGCGCCCGCCGTGATCGGCGCGGACGGCAAGGAAACCACACCAGCAGTGCTGGTCGCCTACGGCGCCTTTATCCAGACCATCGTCGATTTCGCGATTATCGCTTTCGTATTATTTATTGTGATCAAGATCATGAATCGCCTCAAGAAGGCCGAGGAAACCGCCCCGGCACCGCCGGCAGACGATATAGTGCTGCTGACCGAAATTCGCGATCTACTGAAAAAATAAAATCAGGTTTCCCACTCTCACCGCGCCGACCACCGTCGGCGTTGTTCTTTCCGGAGATTCAAATGTCCCGTTTTATTCTGCCTTTAAGCCTGTGTTTTCTGAGCCAACTTGCAATAGCCGATGATGCTTTGCTGGATGCCAAAAGTTTAAGCAAGGCGGCAGAATTACGGGATAACGCATTGCAAAAAAACGAAGCGACTTCATTGCTCGAATCGCTGACGACTGAAATCGGCCCGCGCATGGCAGGTTCGCCCGCCGATGCAAAAGCCGTCGCCTGGGCACAGGAAAAATTCAAGGCGCTGGGCTACGACAAAGTCTATTTGCAGCCGGTGACTTATCCAGTCTGGCAGCGCGGACACGAACAGGCCGAAGTGCTTTCGCCCTTTCCGCAAAAACTGCATATCACCGCGCTTGGTGGCAGCGTTGGCACCGAAGGCAAAACACTGGATGCCGAAGTCGTCGAATTCGAAAGCCTGGATGCATTGAAAGCCGCGCCGGAAAACAGCTTGAACGGCAAGATCGCATTCATCAATAAACGCATGGAACGCCACAAAGATGGCTCTGGCTATGGCCCGGTCGTTGCGGGTCGCGGCGCAGGCGCTGTCGAAGCCGCGAAAAAAGGCGCGCTCGCCGTGATCATCCGTTCGGTGGGCACCGATGATAATCGCCTGCCGCACACCGGCATGATGCGCTACAACGATACCGTCAAAAAAATTCCGGCCGCCGCGTTGTCGGTACCGGACGCCGACTTGGTCGAACACATGTTGAAACGCGGCAAGCCGGTAATTTTGCGCCTGGATATCGCCGCGGGTTTGACCGGAACGTACACCTCATACAACGTGATTGGTGAAATTCGCGGTCGTGAAAAACCGGATGAAGTGGTCGTGATCGGCGGCCATCTCGATTCCTGGGATTTGGGTACCGGTGCGGTCGATGATGGCGCCGGCGTCAGCATCACGATGGCGGCGGGTGCCGTGATCGGACAAATGAAACAGGCACCACGCCGCACCATTCGCGTTGTCGCCTTCGCGAACGAAGAACAGGGCTTGTACGGCGGCAAGGCTTACGCCGAAGCCCACAAAAACAATGTTGCAGATCACCAAATCGGTGCTGAAAGCGATTTTGGCGCCGGAAGAATTTATTCGTTCGGTGCCGGCGTCAGCGAGAACGCCTGGCCGGTTATCGAACAAATCGGCAGCGTGCTGGCACCACTGGGTATCGTCACCGAAAAAGGCAAAGGCGGCGCCGGTCCGGACGTGGGCCCTATCTCCGCGCTTGGCATGCCGTGGGCAGAACTGCAACAAGACGGCACCGATTATTTCGATCTGCACCACACCGCGAACGACACCTTCGACAAGGTCGACCCGAAAGCTCTCGACCAGCAAGTCGCAGCGTATGCCGCCTTCGCGTATCTCGCAGCCGAAAGCAAAATGGATTTCGGTACCGCGCCGAAAGAGGAAGAAAAGAAATAATGACAACGTCATCCCCGAACGCTCTTGTCGGGGACCCAGCGACTTCATTCATCACAGCAACGACACTGGATCCCCGCCTGCGGCAGGAAATTGCTCCTGCCATGGGCGGTAACCCAGTGACCTTGCTTTCTCTGACATACTTTATGGAACTCTGCCATTTCCGAGTTCCACCATGTCAATCAAGCTGAAAATTCCACTGGTGGCTCTGGTTTTGTTGGCCGCTTATTTCGGCCGCGAATACTGGCTTCAAAATTATCATCGTAGTGCCAAACAAGATACAAATACAGCCAGCACCGGTCTGCAGAAGCTTCTCGACATAGGAAAGAAAACCGAATCGGAACACTATGCAATTTCCTCTACCGCGACACCGGAGCAAACCGCCCTGATCGCAACGAAAGTCGAAAGTCTTTACAAGGCTTACTCAATATTCTTTCGCGACTCGATCGCACTCGATTCAAACCAGCCGAAACTGAAGTTGATGCTGTACAAAGACAGAAAGGAGTTTTCCGTCTTCAACCGAAGCAGCCCCTGGGCAGAAGCGTATTACCTGTATCCGGTTTGTTATGCCTACTATTCCGATGGCGACAAAAATCCGTATCACTGGATGATCCACGAAGCCACCCATCAATTAAGCCGGGAAATGGCGCATTTCGATACGCCGAAATGGATCAATGAAGGTTTGGCCACTTATTTTGGAACCAGCAAAATAAAAGAGGGCGAGTTGCTGCCCGGAGACATCGACAAAAACACTTATCCGATCTGGTGGCTCTCGAGTCTAGATTTAAGCGGAAAGCTTCAAGACGACATCGGCAAGGGGAAGATCATTCCACTCCGCGCAATCATTACGGGGAAAGACGCCCCCGACATCAACAAGAATGTAAATTTGTACTACATCGAGTACTGGAGCTTCTCGCACTTTCTGTTTCATTACGAAAATGGCCGATATGCCGATAGCTATAGAAAATTGATTATTGAAGGCGGCACACTGGAAAATTTCGAGAAAATCGTTGGTCCGATTGATCGGATAGAAAGCGAGTGGTACGGGTACTTGCAAAACAGGATGGTGGAAACAAATGTCGATACAGAAACCGATGATCGTGATGCTGTGGAAGTAAGTATTTAGCAGCGTAGCCCGGGGCATGGCTCCATCTGACCCGGGATAGAGGAAACATAAAAAATCGTCATCCCCGAACGCTCCTGTCGGGGACCCAGCAACTTCATGCATCACAGCAACGACAGTGGATCCCCGCCAACGGCAGGACATTGCTCCTGCATTTTCTGCACTCCCGCCATCCATGGCGGTCGCGGGGATGACGAATTGCTTGATGTCGCCGCAGGTCTATTCGCGCCTTACGGCGCTCCCACGAACACCGTACATTGAACCAATACACTCATAATCGGGTCGTAGCTGGCGCAAACATTACCGATTCTTCATGTTCCGGATAAGCCCGGGACAGCCGTCGAAAACGATACTTCAGTCATCAGGAGATATCAGTGCGCGTACTACTGGTCGAAGACGAACCCCTCATTTCCGAATTTATCGCCAAGGGCCTGCGCGAGGCCGGGCACAATGTCGATCACACGGCCAGCGGCACCGATGGTTTGCATATGGCGACGCACGAAACTTACGACGCGCTGATTCTTGATCGCATGCTACCCGGCCTGGAGGGTCTGGAACTATTGCGAATTCTGCGTGCAAGCGGCCATCGCACTCCGATATTGATACTTTCCTCACTGGGCGATGTCGAACAGCGCGTTCTGGGTTTGCGTGCCGGTGCCGATGATTACTTGGCGAAACCTTTTTCATTTGCCGAACTGATGGCAAGACTCGAGGGCTTGTTGCGCAGACAGGCCAGCAGCCTGGAAACGCCGATGCGTCTGCATGTCGCCGATCTGGAAATGGATCTGCTCAAACGCAGCGTCAAACGCGCCGGACAAATACTCGAATTGCAGCCAAGGGAATTTCGCCTGCTCGAATTCCTGATGCGCCACGCCGAGCAAGTCGTGACCCGCACCATGCTGCTGGAAGCGGTGTGGGATTACCATTTCGATCCGCAGACCAATGTGATCGACGTGCACGTCTCGCGATTGCGTCAGAAAATCCATCGTGATCTCGGCCCGCCCTTGCTGCACACCATTCGCGGCGCCGGTTATTTGCTGGGCATGCGCGCTTGATGCTGATTGCCAACCTGCGGAATTTCGCTGCATCGACGCTTAACCGTTTGGTGCTGACGTACGGGCTGGGTTTGATCCTGGTGTTCGGCGTGATCGGCACTGTTGGCTTGCTGAGTTTTGACCATCTGCTTGATCTGGATATCAGGCAAACGGTGCAGGTCGAGCATGAAAGCCTGATGGAGGTGTATCGCAGTGATGGCCGCGATGCGGTAAAAAAAGTGATTGCCGAACGCGTACGCGAACCGGTCAACCGGGAAGCGTTTTATTTACTGGTGGATAAAAATGCCGAAGTGCTGGCCGGCCATCGCAACCAACTTCCGGTCTCGTTGACGCACCATAAAGGCTGGGTTCGTTTTCCCTGGCGTGCGGAACCGGATTCGGATCAGGTATTGGCGTATGTGCAGCCACTGGATAACGGCGACCTGCTGATCACCGGCCATACTTCCGGCGCGCAAAGTCACTTGCGCGAATTGATCGTGAGACTCGGCTTCCTGTTTCTTGCGATGCTCTGCATGCTTACATTGCTGTTTAGCTGGTTGCTGCGGCGCGCGGTGGATCGTGCGCTGGAGGCACCGCTGGATACGGTTGATCGTGTTGCCGCCGGACAACTAAACGAAAGGGTTGCCGAACGCGTCGGCAACGATGGTTTCGCACGACTGGGGCATACCTTGAACCGCATGCTCGACCGCATCCATGTGCTGGTTGGCGGCATTCAATCCTCGACCGATGCCATCGCTCATGATTTGCGAACGCCGCTGATGCGATTGAAAACCCGGCTCGAACAGGCGCGACTCGAAAGCAGGGATGAAAACAGCGTACAGAAAATCGATGCGGCGATTGCCGAAGCCGACCAGTTGATCGCCACGTTCAATAGTTTGTTGCGATTGGCACGCATCGAGGCATCGCATGAATTGCCGGAAAAAAATCTTGCGCTGGATGAAGTGGTCAACGACGCGGTGGAAATGTGGCAGGTACTGGCGGAAGCCAAAGGCCAGAGTATCGAAGCCGATGTCGATGCCGCAAAAATAGACGGTGATCGCAATTTATTATTCCAGTTGATTTCAAACCTGCTGGATAACGCGATCAAATACGCGCCGATCGAAAGTCGCATTTATGTGCGGCTGGCAAGACAGGATAATTTTGCCGTTCTGACCGTCAGCGACGCCGGCCCCGGCATTGCCACCGGAGAACACGAACATGTGTTCGACCGATTCGTGCGGCTGGAAAGTCATCGCGGCACACCCGGCAGCGGCTTGGGCTTGAGCGTGGTGCGTGCGATCGCAATCCAGCATCACGCCAATATCAGCCTGGAAAATGCCAAGCCCGGCCTGCGTGTCGCACTTCGCTTTCCAATGGCGTCCCGCAACATGGACAAAATGTCATCCAACTGAAAGCTTCGCGTGAGGGCTAATCCTGCAATCTGTACTCACCGGTGGGACACCGGGTATTCCCCCTAAATCGACAGGAGATTTTTATGAACATTCGCTCTTCCCTCGCCGTTCTCGCCCTTGGCCTGGCAAGCACCATGGCTTTCGCTGCCGCGCCTGCTACTACACCGAGCACAGCAAAACCTGCCACCGCAAAGCACCACGCCGCCGTGAAATGCAAAGCCGGCGAAACACTGGTAAAAGGCAAATGCGAAGCCTCGAAACCCGAAGCCACAAAACCAAACTGATTTCGATTCAATCACGCATAAAAAAGGCCGGAATCTCCGGCCTTTTTTATTGCGTTTGTTGCCGTTGCCACTCGCTTAAAAGTACCGCCGTCGCCGCGGAGACATTCAGGCTTTCGACATGACCAGTGCCGGGAATGCCGATTTGCAGATTCGTGATCGCGCTCAATTCCTTGTCGACGCCGATTTGTTCGGCACCCATCACCAAGACCAGACGCGCTGGCAATTTGGTTTTATACAAAGACTGGCCGCCGCGTACCAGGGTGGCAGCGAGTTGGAAACCGGCCGATTTCAATTGCGCAACGGAATTGTCGCTGCGGCCCAATCGCACGATCGCGACTTGTTCCGCACCACCTTCGGCAACGCGTGCGGCAGCGCCCGAGAGACCAAGGCCATCGTCCTTCGGCAGCAATACGGCAGCGACGCCGAAATGCGCGGCACTACGGAGAATGGCGCCGAGATTATGCGGATTGCCGACGCCATCCAACCAGATCGCAACGCAAGGTCCCGCTGGTAGATGTTGTAGCCAGTGCGAAAGATTTTCTTCGACTGCAGGCAATACATCGAAGCAGACGCCTTCGTGATGCACGCTGCCGGTGAGCTTCGCCAAATCCTGTTCTTCGACTACGCGATAACCCAGCTTGTTTTGTACGCAATGCGCGAGCACGGCCTTGAAGTGCGGAATGCGGGCTTCGAGTAAATAGACTTTTCTGAGCGCCTCGGGGCGTTTTGCAAAACTCGCGAGACAGGCATTCACGCCATACAAACGTTGTTCGCGTGCGGCGCGTGGTGCGGCAGATTCATGTTCGTGCGAATCATAGTTCGACGATGGCGCATGCGATGAATACTCGCGTCGCGGTGCACTGCGCTCATCGCGGGGAGCGCGCGGCGCGGAATATTCGTCACGTGGTCGTGCGGCAGGACGTTCGCCTTGATAGCTGCGGCCCTGACTTTCAGGAACGCGGCCTTGTTCGCGGTCCCGCGTGCGTTCGCGTTTGTCACGCTTGTCGCCCGAAGGCCCGCGATACAGGGAACTGCCCGATGGTTTTTCTTCGTCACTCATGGCAGTTCTCCGTCAATTCAATGCTTCGCTTCGATATCCCGCATTTTAGCGCCTAATGCGTCCAATTCCTCACCGCGTTGATCCGGCGGCGTAGTGAAACGGGCGGACCAGCGATAAATGGTCGGAATCACGAACAGGGTAAAGAAGGTCGAAATCGCGACGCCGAATACCACGACCACGCCAATCGCACTGCGGCTGCCGGAGCCCGGGCCACCATCGAACACCAGCGGCAATGCGCCGACCACGGTGGCAATCGAGGTCATCAGGATTGGTCGCAGACGCGTTGCGCTGGCTTCCAGAATCGCATCGCGTACCGACAGGCCGGCATCGCGACGCTGATTGGCAAACTCTACGATCAGGATGCCGTTTTTGGCCGCAAGGCCAACCAGCATCACGATACCGATCGTGCTGAACAGGTTGAAAGTTTTTCCGGTCAGCCACAAACCCAGCACCGCACCAAACACTGCCAGCGGCACCGTGAGCATAATCACCAACGGATGCAGGAAACTTTCGAATTGCGCGGCCAGCACCAGATAAACGATCAGCAAAGCCATCATGAAAGTGAAGAACAGCGCGCTGCCCGATTGCAGGTATTCGCGCGCCTCGCCCTTGAAATCGATTTGCGCGGTATCGGGCAATGTTTGTTTGACGGCGCCATCCATCCAGGTAATCGCTTCGCCCATGGTGTAACCGGGCGCAAGACTTGCCGACACGGTAATCGCACGCAGACGATTGAAGCGACCATAACTGCCGGGCTCGGCCAATTCATGCACGGTCACCAGCGACGTCATCGGCACCAGCATGCCATTGCTCGAGCGCACGGTCAGGTTTTTCAAATCATCCGGCGTTGCGCGATCACTGCCCTGCGCCTGCACGATCACATCGTACTCTTCGCCTTTTTCAACGAAGGTGGTGACTTTGCGCGAACCCATCATGCTTTCTAGTGTGCGGCCGATGTCCTGTACCGATACACCCAAATCCGCCGCACGTTGCCGGTTGATATCGAGGCGCAGCTGCGGACGTGTTTCCTTGTAGTCGGAATCGGCGCCGAGCAACCTCGGATTCTCTTCCATTTTCTTAAGCAGCAAATCACGCCATTGCACGATTTCATCGTAATCCGGGCCACCGAGCACGATTTGCAAACCACCGCCGCCACCGCGCGTCAGGCCGGAACGCACCTGCGGTCTGGCAACAACGCCGGGGATATCGTTCATCGATTTACGCATTTGTTCAACCACGGTTTGCGTATCGACGTCGCGTTCCTTCCAGGGTTTCAGAATCACAATGGCTTGGCCGGTATGCATTTCTTCGCTCGCACCGAAACCGCCCGGCACGCGCGCATTGATGCGCATTACCGGGCCCTTGTCGCCACTGACGGCGATAATTTTTTTCTCGATCTGCTGCATCTGGGTAACGGTGTAATCGAAACCGGCTCCTTCGGGGCCGGTGACCGAGATGAAGAACGCGCCGCGATCTTCGGTCGGCGACAATTCGCGCTGGACAAAATTTGACAGGCCAAAAGCAATGACGACCGTGGCCAACATGCCAATCAAAATCAACCAGGGATGCTCGACGATACGTGCCAGTGTTTTGCCATAGCCCTGCGAAACATTATTGAGCTTGCGATCGATCCAGGCCGCAAAACCGCGCGTGTTTTCCTTGTCGTGCGGCTTCAGGATGATCGAACACATCATCGGCGTCAGCGACAAAGCCACGAATGCCGACAACACGATCGCACCAGCCAATGCCACTGCCAATTCACGAAACAGGCGACCATTCGCGCCATCGATAAAGGCCACTGGCACGAATACCGCGACCAGCACCGCGGTTGTCGCAATGACCGCGAATGCCACCTGCTTGGTGCCGCGCTGCGCGGCAAGCAATGCCGGTTCGCCAAGATCGACACGACGCTGGCAGTTTTCCAACACAACGATGGCGTCATCCACCACCAGACCGATCGCGAGAATCAGCGCAAGCAAGGTCAGCAAATTGATCGAATAACCGAATACCCACAAACCGATAAAAGCGGAAATCAAACACACCGGCACGGTGACTGCAGGCACCATTGCAGAACGTGCGCTACCGAGAAACAGCCAGATCACCAGCAATACCAAAGCGATCGCTTCGAACAGGGTTTTGTAAACCTGCTTCACTGCATCGTCGATAAAAACCGTGGAGTCGAACGTCAAACCCATTTTCATGTCGGCCGGCAAACGCTTGTTGATTTCCTCGACTTGCGCTTTCACTTCGTTGGAAACATCCAGCGCATTCGACGTGGAGGTTTTGATAATTCCCAAACCTACCTGCAACTGGCCATTACCGCGGAACCAGGCGCGGCGTTCGCTGGATTCTTTTGCAACGACGGCAACGTCGCGCAATAAAACCCTTTCGTTACCCTTGCTGCTCAACACCAAATCCTGAAAATCGGCCGGCCCTTCGTAGGCGCGGCTCACACGCAGGATGAAATCGCGGGTCTGCGATTCAAGACGACCCGCCGGAAGTTCGACGTTCTCGCGTCGCAATGCGTTTTCAATATCGGTAACGGTCAGGTTTCTGGCGGCGAGCGCCTTCGCATTCACGGTGATCCGCAAGGCATAACGCTGGCCACCGGCAATACGCACTTGCGCCACACCCGGCAAACTGGAAAAACGATCGACCAGATAACGTTCGGCGTAATCGGTCAGTTCCAGCGTGCCGCGTTTTGGTGAAGTGAAGTTCAACCACATGATCACATCGGCATCAGCCGATTGCTTGCTGACTTGCGGCGCATCGGCTTCTTCCGGCAAACGATCCACCACGCGACTGACCGCATCGCGCACATCGTTCGCGGCCGATTCGATTTCACGCGATTGATTGAATTCAATCGTGATGCTCGAACGGCCATTGCGCGAATTGCTTTGCAATAAATCGACGCCTTCGATACCCGACACCGCATCTTCCAGCAATTGCGTTACCCTTGATTCCACGACTGCTGCGGATGCGCCGGTGTATCCGGTATCAATCGACACGACCGGTGCATCGATATCGGGTAATTCGCGCAGGGGCAATCTTGTAAACGCGATGATGCCGAGCACCATCAAGATCAGACTGACGACCGTCGCAAATACCGGACGCCGGATGGAAATATCCGATAAGGACATCTTAGTTGGCCTTCACTTTTTTATCGTCGGCATTGCCTTGATCGACATTCGCTTCCGGCTGGCTGTCGAACTCTTTCACTGCCTGACCGGGCCTGAGTTTGGAAGTACCTTCGACCACGATGCGATCACCGACTTTCAGGCCTTGGGCAATTTCGACAAAACCGAAACTGCGGGTACCGGGTTTCACTACCGTTTTTTCCGCCTTGCCATCGAGCGTTACCCGATAGACGAAACTTTCGCCGGCGATTTGCTGCAAGGCCAATTCCGGAATCACGAGCGCGGTACGTTGCGTTTGCAACACATTGATTTCGAGCAACATGCCGGGGCGCAAGGTGTTATCCGGATTGTCGATTTCCGCCTGTGCCGCAATCGAACGGCTGGCGATATCGACGCGACTGTCGACGCTAATCACGCGACCGGTAAATACCTTGCCGGGATAGGCATCGCTGCGTGCTTCAATCGCGAGGTTGGTTTTCAATGAGGCCATTTGCACTTCCGGCAATGAAAAGTCGACCTTGATTTTCGATACATCGTCCAAGGTCGTAATCACGGTACCGGCACTGATTAATTGCCCCGGACTCACCTGGCGCAAACCCAGCACGCCGGAAAATGGCGCTACGATCACGCGGTCGGACAATGTGGCCTGTGCCGCTTGCGCACGTGCGCGCGCGGCGTCGCGATTGCTGCGCAATGTATCGAGCTGACTGGCAGATACCAGTTTTTCTTTCGCCAATTGTTCGCCACGGATGTATTGCCGATCGGCGTCTTTCACCTGCGCTGCGGCAACGGCCAGATTCGCGGTATCGCTACCGGTTTGCAAAGACACCAACACCTGCCCAGCACGCACGCTGTCGCCACTTTCAAAATGCACTCGTGAAATTTTATCGCTGACGCGCGAAGCAATTTCAATTGATTCCCTTGCCCGTGCAGTGCCGACTGCCTGCACGCGTTCACCCCAGTTTTTTTCAGCCGCGAGTGTCGTGATTACGACGGCAGGCGGTGCTTCCTTGCCTGCACCCGGCGCTCCGGTTTGCGCCGGGTCCTTGCCGCAGGCGCTGACCAAAAGCGTCATTGAAATTGCAATCGCTGCAATAGAAAAATGCTTCATGCTTTTTTTTCCAGTTTGTTATGGGTGCCGTCGCAGAGCGGCGCGTTTTTTGTTTTCTTGCACAGGCAAAACCAGACCCGCTCATTACGGACGGCGGTATATTTTTTCGGAGAAAATTCGCTGCCTTTATGCGAACCATCGCAAAAAGGTTGAGTCTTGCTCAAACCGCAGGCACACCAGTAATAATCCTTGCCTTTTTCTACATCAAAGACGATCGGATTTACGACGGGATCAACGCTATCGGTCATGACGGGCCTTCTCTCGTGAAGGCCACTATTCTAGGCTATCTTGCCGCCTGATCGTGTATAGAGAATGTTATGCAACGTAGCGTTGCAATCAGCTTTCTGCCATGACTAAAGTCATGGCTATCGTCATCGCGCTTGCAATATCTTCGATCCAGAATGGCTTGTGCAATATTGCCACAACCTTCAGGCCACGGGCTTCCGCTTCTTTGCGGCGACGCTCGATTTCTTCGGGCGGCATGCCGGTAACGAAAATGACCGGGTGTTTTGCATGCTGCTCCGCCATGATCGTGCAAATATCCTCGCTGGCGTGATTGGGCATCGTCAGATCGAGCATCACTACCGTCGGCGATTCAACATAGGCTTTCTTGAAACCGGAAAGGTCCATTGCGGTATCGGACTGGTAGCCGCATTGCTCGAGCAAATACTGGGCGAGATAAACCATCTCGGCATCGTCATCAACGATAAGTACTGTCGGCAATTCCTCTTTTTTGGTCATCATGGAAAACCCCTTCCATCCACTAACTTATGTGGACAATTACTTGATACACCTTTTTTTATCCGGTTTTCATGGCGTAACACCTTTTGACATTGGCATGCATATTTCGCTGTTTTTTCATGAGATGCATCACAGTTTCAATCCGTCTTTACTGATGGCCAATGTCAGATTTATGTGAAATTGCGTGCAGTGCAGCATTCATATCGGCGCATAAAAAAACACCGGCGCATGGCCGGTGTTTTGGATTGAATCAGGAAAATCGAATCAGGCGTGTCGAATTATTTTTTCCATTGACCCAATGCGGCCAAGCCATTGTCCTTGGCGCGGGCATGTACGGTTTGCTGGGCGGCAGCGATGTTACCGACCAGATCTTTCGACCAGATCTTCAGGGCGGCGGCCTGCATGGCGCGACCATAGCTAAACGACAGCGGCCAAGGGTGCGGGCCCATCTGGTTCATCGCGTTCAAATGAGCGGTGGCTTTTTCGTCGCTTTGTCCGCCCGACAAGAACACGATGCCCGGCAGAATCGCAGGCACGGCACTCTTCAGGCAGCGCACGGTCATTTCGGCCACTTCCTCGACGCTGGCCTGTTCCGGGCAATCCTTGCCCGAGATCACCATACTGGCTTTCAGGATAGTGCCTTCCAGCATCACGTTCTGGTCGTACAGGGCGCCGAACAGCGAACGCAACACGACTTCGGTGACCTCCATGCAGGTGTCGATGTCGTGATCGCCGTCCATGATGATTTCGGGTTCGACCATCGGCACGATGCCGGCTTCCTGGCATAGCGCCGCATAACGCGCCAATGCATGGCTATTGGCTTCGATGCAGGTACCGGACGGGCTGTCTTCGCCGATATTGATCACGGCGCGCCATTTGGCGAAACGTGCACCAAGGCTGGCGTATTCCTTCAGGCGATCACGCAGGCCGTCCAAGCCTTCCGTGCAGACTTCGCCTGGAAAACCGGCAAGTGGTTGCGGCCCTTTATCGACCTTGATGCCCGGAATAATGCCGCTTTTGCGCATGACTTCCGCAAACGGCACGCCGTCCCTGGTTTTCTGACGCAGGGTTTCATCAAACAGGATGGCGCCGGAAATGTATTGATTCAAATTCGGCGTAGTCAGCAGCATTTCGCGATAAGCGCGGCGATTTTCTTCGGTATTGGGAATGCCGACGCTTTCAAAGCGCTTGGCGCAGGTCGCGTTGGATTCATCAATGGCAATAATGCCTTTGCCGGGGGCCACCATGGCCAGGGCGGTTTCTGCGAGTTGGTCGATGCTCATGGGGCTTACCGATGTTGGGACTGAGGGGCGTAATTATAGCGTAGGAGGCCGCTTGCGGGCGACTTTGGACCCAGGAGCCCTCCTGCAAAACACGAGCTATCGCACTTCTTCTACTTCGGCAGACTTAAGAAAAACTGCCAAATCCGCAATATTGCATTTGCCGAACATTTTGTCCTGGTTGGCAGAGGTGGCGAATGAATAAGGCATCTGCGAAAAACCTCGCTGCTTGGATGGATTTTCTGGCCCGACAACAAACCGCGCCGTAACAAGGCTTCCCAATGCCGATTTTGAAAACATGGCCAGTGCCACCCTTTTTTGTTTGGCACTCAGTTTCCCACTGAGCAAACTCGACTTTAAAATGCGATAGCCGGATGTCGTGCCGTCCGGCTCGATGAAAAAACCTATCGAAACGCACCCGGAAACGTCCGCTCTGAGTAAGTCTGCTGGATAAAGCGGCCGCCTTAAGGGCGCGTTGGCCGTATCCATTTGCCAATATCGCTTATCGTCCGTGTTCAAGACAATAAGCGCATCCCCCAGATTCAGCCGAGTTTGCGCGCGGACTGAAGTCGAAATCGCAAACGAGCTTAACGCCAGAGCCGCGATACAAATGTATTTCAGGATACTCACAAATCCCCCAAACCTTCCGCCCTGCCTTCCGCGCCGACCACCAGCAATCGCAGCGTATTGGTTGCACCGCGTTGTTCCATGCTGTCGCCCGAGGTCAGAATCACGCGGTCGTCGATGGAAAGCAGATTCATGTCGAATAATTTTTTTACCGCACTGCGTGCCGCTTCGCGGGTCGGCAAACCGGTCGAATCGAAATTGATCGGAAACACGTCGCGCACCATCGTCATCTTGTGGCGTGCGGAATCATGCTTCGACAATCCGAAAATCGGCGCCGTCGAACGGAAGCGCGAAAGATAGCGCGCGGTGCCGCCTGATTCGGTCAACGCGATAATCGCGCGCACCTGGATGTGTTCGGCGAGAAACATGGTCGCCATCGCGATCGCCTGGTCCGCACGCTGCAGGTTGCGCGGTGCGGCTTCGAAATCGGTGTCGTGGTGAAATTGACGTTCGGCACCAAGGCAAATGCGCACCATCGCCTCCACCGCTTTCACCGGATAATTTCCGGAAGCGGTTTCGGCCGACAACATCACGGCATCGGTACCGTCGATCACCGAGTTTGCGACATCGAGTACTTCGGCACGGGTCGGGATCGGATTGTCCACCATCGATTGCAGCATTTGCGTTGCTGTAATCACGATGCGATTGTGTTCAAGCGCGGTGCGAATGATTTTTTTCTGCAGGCCCGGCAATTCGGCATCGCCGATTTCCACGCCGAGATCGCCGCGCGCGACCATCACCACGTCGGAAGCAATCGTGATTTCATCGAGATTGGTAATCGCTTCGGCACGCTCGATCTTGGCGACCATATTGGCGCTGCTGCCGGCTTCTTTCGCCAGTCTTCTGGCTTCATGCATGTCTTCGGCCGAACGGCAAAACGAGACAGCGATGAAATCGACTTCGAGTTTTGCCGCGACGATGATGTGTTCCTTGTCCTGCTCGGTCAGTGCGCCGAGCGACAAGCCGCCGCCGAGGCGATTCAGGCCCTTGCGATTCGACAGATAGCCATCGGTCAATACTTCGGTGTGAATGCTGTCGCCCTGCACCGACAATACCGTCAATGCCATCAGACCATCATCGAGCAGAAGCGTATCGCCTGCATTGACGTCATTGACCAGTCCGAGATAACTGCAGGCAACTTGCGTGTTGTCGCCAAGCGGCGCATTGGCGCGGCAGATCAGACTGAATTTATCGCCGACTTTCAAATGCACTTTGTCGTTGGCGAATTTTTCGATGCGAATTTTCGGGCCCTGCAAGTCTGCGAGAATGCCGACTTCACGTCCCTGCTTCGCGGCAGCCGCGCGAACCGCATGCACGCGTGCGCCGTGCTGCTCGGGAGTGCCGTGCGAAAAATTCATTCGTACGACATTCACGCCGGCGCGAATAAGTTCGTCGAGAACGCCAGGGGCATCGGTTGCCGGGCCAAGCGTGGCCAGTATTTTGGTGCGTCGTAATGGAGCCTGCATTCGTGATTCCCGCTTTTTCGTTTTCGGTTCAGGCGTTCATCTTAATGCAGAAAATTGGATTATTGGAATAATGCCAGCAATTGCTCGGGCTTTTCGATGATGTGATCCGCATTGGCTCGGGACAATTCTTCATGACCGCCAAAACCCCAGAGCACGCCGACGCTCGTCATTTGATGATGGCGGGCGCCATCGATATCCATATGACGATCTCCGATCATGACGCAATCATTCGCCGTCACCTTCATGCTTTCCATCGCGATTTGAATCAACTGCGATTTGTAGCTGATGCGACCATCCAGGCTCGCACCGGAAATCATTTCAAAATGATGGCCGAATGGAAGATGCTCGATAATCTTGCGTGCATGTCCGTCATTCTTCGCCGTCACCACGGCAAGCCGGTGGCCGCGCTGCACCAGGGTTTCTATTACCGTTTGAATGCCGTCATAAACGGTGTGCTCGGCCCAGCCATCGGTTTCAAAACGTTCTCGATAAAAAGCGACTGCGGCTTCGGTTTTTTCATCATCCTTGAGCAAGGGCCCGAAACTGTCACGCAAGGGCGGCCCGATCCAGCGCCGCAACTCGTGCTCGGGTGGCACCGGCTCGCCGGATTTTTCCAGTGCATAGGCCACGCATCGCGTAATGCCGATGGCGGAATCAATCAGGGTTCCGTCAAGATCGAAAAAAAGAATGCTCATGGTTTCACTGTTTCCGGGCGTTCGATATAGACCTGGTTTTTCTTGTACAAGGCGAGGCGCTCACGCATCTCCTGAACGGCGCTATTTTCTTCCAGGCCCCGTTTTTTAATATCGTCGAGCACGCGTTGCTGGTTAGCTATGGCGGCCTTGAAATCACCGGTAGCCGCCAGGCACGCGGCATAACTATCGCGATATGCCGGCGACAGGTTTTCGGTATCGGTAAATTTGAACAAGGCGATGCCACCTTTCGGATCCTGATAGCCGGGATAACTGCTTGTGCATAAAGTCCACGCGAAATTATTGATCGCCGGCAGGTATTTTTTCAGCGCGGCACGCAGCCAAAGTGATTTGGCTTTCTTCAGACTTGCTTCGTCGCTTTTCCTGAAATACAGATAGGCAGCCAACGTATTGGCGGCATCGACATTACCGGCGGACTCCGCTTTTTCCAGCCATGAGATTCCGCTTTTTTCATCGGCGGCACCAAGATTCCCATATACCAAAAAGGTGCCAAGAAGGCTCATCGAGTCGGAATCGTTCTTGTCGACATCCTGCTGGATGAGTTGGCGTGCCTTGACCAGGTCATGCTTCAAGGTATTGCCAAAAACCAGCAACTTTGCCCATTCACGACGCGCCCTTGCGGAATTGTCGTTTTCCGAAAGTGACTTGTAGATCGCGGCCGCATCCGTCTCGGTATAATTCGTGCCCTTTGGCGCATTGGCATACAGCTCGGCCAAGTCGAACGAGGCATCGATATCGCCTTGATCACTGGCACTTTCATACCAGGCCGCCGCCTCTTCCCAGCGTTGCCGATCATAGTATTCGTCGGCCACCCAGTTAATCGCTTTCAGGTTTCCGTTTCTGGCCGATTCAAGCATCCAGTCGAAACCCAGCGCCTGCTTTGCCGCGTCTTTGCTTTCAAGTAAGGAACTGGCGTAATACTGTTGCGAAAAAGCATGTCCGGCCCGGGCTGCGGCTTCGATCCAACGATTGTATTTCGCTTCGTTTTCCTTGCTGCCTTCGTAGATGGCATAGAGCTCGTAACTGTCTTCGATGCCTGCCAATGCGGATGCCTCAAGCCTCGCCCCGTATTTTTGCAGCGCCGCTTCGTTGCCCATTTTCCGCATTTGCATATACACGAACCAGGGGGCGGCCTTGCCCTTGCCGGGCGAAAACGATTCCGCTTCAAGATAGTTCATCAGCTTGGCCGGTATGGCGGCGACCTGTTCCTTGTTGAATTGCAAGAACATGAAATCGTAAAGGGCATTGCCTTTTTCACCGCTGCGTTTTTCCGCCGCTTTCAACAGCTTGATGCTCGCATCGGCATCCTGGCTTACGCCGAGGCCGGCGCTGTAAAGCGCCGCCATCCGCACCATCGCGGAACTTTGTTTTGCCTCGAGCGCATCCAGCATTCCATCGATCAAGGTTTGTCCACATATCTGGCTCTTGGCTTCAACGCAATAAACGAACATTCGGGTCGACGATGCTCTGGCGTTACTTAAAACCCAGGGCTTCAGTTTGTCCATTTTTGCCTGGCTGTTCTCGAGCGAAAGCGATTCCATCGAGGCGAGCGCGTCCTGTGCCGGCTCCCATTCTGCCTTGGCATAACTACGAATCAAACTGCGCGCCGTACCCAGACGATACGGACGTGTAGCTCCGAGTTTCTTGTCGGAACCGGTCGAAACGAATTCGAGCATGTCGAAAGTGTAGCTGCGTTCACGCTGATCTTTTTCGTCCCACAGCACAATTACCCATGGCAGGTAGCGACCCAGATCCATGGTGTTGATGTATTGCTCGACGATGGTCATGCCACTGGCATCGACCAGGGCAAACATATCGGTCTGGTTGATCACGCGAATCGGTTTGGCGACCGCTTGATCCGATGCCTGCGCGAAAGCATGTTTGGCAATTTGCGAGAAATGCTGTAGATACCGGTCTGCTTCCTGTCCGGTGCCTACTACCTCGGCGCAGCGATAGGACCAATAGCTGAGCGCCGCACTCATCGGCAACTTGTCCAGTCCGGATTTCAAGGCCGGAAACTGTTTCTGGCATTTCTCCTTGTCGATCGCCGCTTTTGTGTCCTGCTCAACTTCGAATACCGGGGCGTAGATTTCCATCACCTCGTCGAAGCTTCGCTCGGCAAGCAATCGTTTCCATTCGGCATCGAGATCCAGCGAAGCAAGCGGTTTTTCCTGAGCACGCAGCGAAACGGAGGTCAGCAGCAAAATGCCGAACAGGCAATGTTTAAGGTTTTTCATATCGGCCAATATTAGTTTTTGATCACGTCTCGCATGATGTTTTTCAGACGTGCGTCGCGTTCTTTGTCCTGCACGGCGGCGGGCATGGAAAGTATGAAGCGGCGATTCAAGCCGTCTCGCACTTCGCGCATCTTGGAAAGATAATCGGGCAAATCCTGGGTCGAGACGTGATCTTGCCTGAACTCGATGCTCTGCCTGATCGCTACCTGCTTGCCGGTCTGCGCAATGTTTCGCTGGTAATAGAATCCCGATGCTTTGATATTTTCCGCCTGCATGCTTCCGAGCCACGTCCAGCCATCCGGCAATTCCATGATCTGCTCATGCCGGTATTGCATCGGCGCGTTTAGAAACAAGGGCGATTTCCGGTCAATGGTATCGGGCAGCTTTGTATCGGCATCCATCGAGTCGGCAAACACCGTCAGATTTTTCGTGCTACCGGTTTTTTCATCCCAGGCCTGTTTCAAACGATAACTTTCCACGATCGTCAGCTTGTTGACCGTCTGGTCGTCACTGGCGGTGAAAGGCTTGAGCACATCCAGATCGCCGAAACGCTTGCGGTAATATTCGGTGTAGTTTTTGCCGACTTCCTCATTGCCGCGCGATACCAGCTCGCGACGCATGCCGTCGGCGGAGCCGCCGAGATATTCCGTGGTGATGGTCAGGTCGATGGTCTTTCCGTCGATGCTGGGCTGGTATTTTTCCTGCACATTCATTTGTTTGCGCGATGCCGGTGTTCGAACCACCTGGCGTAAATCGCTGATGCCGTCGGCAATCGGCAACACATAACCGTAATCCATGATGTCGATATCGAGCGCGCTGCCGCGTTGCTGCGTCAATGTTGGATCCAGCCACAGCGTCTGCTTGCCAAGCTGGGCCTGCACGATCACGTGGTTGAAAGCCGTCGCGGCAGGCACGAAATCACGCACGCCCTTGCCGAATTTCGTGGTCGCCAAAGCGGGCACGGCGGGAATACCCAATCGCGTGAGCACGACGGACATCAAATAGGCCTTGTCCTTGCAGTCACCGAAACGTCGCGTCCAGGTATCGGCAGGCGCGGCCGGACGATGCGAACTCTCGCCCATTTCGATGCCGAAATAACGGATGTCTTCCTGCATGGTTCGCAATACGGCCATCAGACGTTGTTGTGGATTCGCGATCGCTTTCCATTCGATCATTTTCGCTTCGAGTTCTTTCGGCAGCGCACCGGGGTCGGGGTACAGGGGTTTGGCCCAACGCACTACATCGGCCCAGCTGCGCTGCGGCGCAAACATTACCGAAGGATAAGGCCGGTACCAGCGCGGATAATCGCCTTCCTGGCGCAATGCCGCTACCTGTGTCGCGCTCGCGCTCACAATCACGGCATCGGCCTGGTTTGCGACGCTGACTGTTGGAGCACCATTGAAGCTGCGATGGTTGATAACGGTGCCTGGTTCATACAAGGCACGAACATGCCGGCTAAGAATCGGGTCGACCCAGGCGAAATACACTTCATCGTGATCCATGCCTTGCAATACCGGATTGATTCCCCTGATGGTGTACGACAGACGAACCACGTCGCCGACGCGAACATCGTCAAGCACGATCAGCGCCGACACCATTCCGTTCGACATATCGGATTCAAATTCGGACTCGCGCCTTGCCAGCGTTATTTTCTCGGGGTTGAGTCGATTGCTCCACACGCCATTGCGACGCAGTTCGACCTTGTGTATCGATAGCGTCTGGTACTCCGGATTGAAATATATTTGCTGCTTCGCCGCGTTGGTCACCAGTTCTGGCGACAGCGCTTCATAGGCTTCGTCAAGAAACATCAAGGCTGCACCCTTGCGGTAATCGGATTGCGAATCGAGCAGCCAATTCCGCCAGCGGACATCTTTCAAGCCGGGCGCCGACGCCGGCCACTGCTCTGCAATCGGCTGCGGTACGACAAAGTCCGGCGTGGGCGTTATCGAAAAACGATATTCGCCGCGCTGGATAATTTTTTCTTCCGCCGCCGAGGAAATTCCGCTCAGCAGCAGCATCGAAAAAAACCAAAAACCTCTTGACATCAAATACTCCAGTTAATTATTGCGCGCGCTTTATCAAGGCCGTCACTGCAGGCAATTCCTTGCCTTCGCAAAATTCGAGAAACGCACCGCCGCCGGTCGAGATATAGCTGATACCCGATTCGACGCCGTATTTGTCGACGGCGGCAAGCGTATCGCCGCCGCCGGCGATCGAGAATGCATTCGATGCGGCGATCGCTTTCGCCAATACTTCGGTACCTTTACCAAAGGCATCGAATTCAAATACGCCAACCGGTCCGTTCCAGATCACGCTGCCGGCATTTTTTATCATTTCGGCATAACGCGCTGCGGTCTCGGGCCCGATATCCAGGATCATGTCGTCGCTGCCCACTTCATCAACCCGCTTGATGGTCGCGGGTGCATCGGCGGCAAAAGCCGGCGCCACGACAACATCGCTCGGAATCGGAATATCGGCGCCGCGTGCTTTCGCATCGGCCATGATTTTTTTCGCGGTGTCGAGCAAATCGTTTTCGCACAGCGATTTGCCAACGCCGTAACCCATCGCGGCAATAAAGGTATTGGCGATACCGCCGCCAACAATCAGCTGGTCGACTTTATCAACCAGACTTGAAAGCAATTCCAGTTTTGTCGATACCTTCGAACCGGCAACAATCGCAATCAAGGGGCGGGCCGGATTCAGCAAGGCTTTCGCCAACGCATCCAGTTCGGCCATCAGCAAGGGGCCGCCGCAGGCAATTTTTGCCTCGGCAATCACGCCATGGGTCGATGCCTGTGCTCGGTGCGCGGTACCGAATGCATCCATCACGAAAATATCGCAGAGTGCGGCATATTTTTTCGACAAGGCTTCATCGTCTTTTGCTTCGCCGACGTTCATGCGGCAGTTTTCCAGCAACACGACTTTGCCCGCCTGCACTTCAACACCATCAAGCCAGTCTTTTACCAGCGGCACTTCAAAACCCAATAATTCACCCAGGCGTTTTGCGACCGGGGCCAGTGAATCCTGTTCGGACCAGACGCCTTCCTTCGGGCGCCCCAGATGCGACATCAGCATCAAGGCCGCACCTTTTTCCAAGGCCAATTTAATCGTCGGCAATGCGGCCGTAATGCGTTGGTCGGAAGTGACATGACCGTCTTTGACCGGTACATTCAAATCTTCCCGGATCAAAACGCGCTTGCCCGCCAAATCCAGGTCCACCATCCGTAATACGTGCATGCCGCTTTCTCCAAATTTCGAATGCGCTATTTTCGCCTGTGGGCCAATATCCATCAAATCCGGTGCAGCTCGTGCGAAAATAAGCCCATGAATGCTCAAGCCAACCCGCCACTGCCGACCCTCGAGGCCACCCGACTGCGCTTGCGCCCCTACCTGGACTCGGACACCGCCGCCCTGTTTGCCCTGTATGGCGACCCGCAAGTAACCCGTTATTGGTCGCATCCACCGTGGACCGACCCGGCCCAGGCACAACTTTATCTGAGCCTGCGCAAAGACGAGCCGACCACGGCCGTGCATGCCTGGGCGATAGCCGACAAGGAGTCCAACGAGTTGATTGGCGCATTGACGTTTTTCTCGATCAGCGGCACCCACGCACGTGCCGAAGTCGGTTATTCGCTGATGTCCAAACACCAAGGCAAAGGCCTCGGTACCGAAGCCCTGAGCACCGCATTGAAATACGGTTTCGACACGCTGAATCTTTATCGCATCGAAGCCGACGTCGATCCGCGAAATACCGGCTCGATAAAATTACTGGAAAAACTGAATTTCAAACGCGAAGGTTTGCTGCGCCAGCGCTGGCGTGTGAACGGCGAAGTTTGCGACAGCGTTTTACTCGGCTTGCTGAAAGAAGATTACCAGCCGGCATGAAACTCAATCCCGCTGATGCCGAATTTTTGTCGCAAGCCGTAAACGCGCTGAAACACGGTGAAGTAATCGGCATGCCGACCGAAACCGTTTACGGCCTCGCGGCCGATGCGATGAATGTTTCCGCGGTCAGAAAAATATTCGCGCTGAAGGGTCGTCCGGTCGACCACCCGCTGATCGTGCATATCGTTGATAGCGCACAGCTGCCAAAATGGGCAGTGGATATTCCCGAAGAAGCCTATGTGCTCGCACAGCATTTCTGGCCCGGCCCGCTGACGATGATTCTTCGCAAACATGCCGGCGTGCCCGATGAAGTTACCGGCGGCCAGAACACCGTTGGTTTACGTTGCCCCGCACATCCACTGGCGCTGGTTTTATTGCAGCAATTCAACGGTGGCGTGGCAGCACCGTCGGCAAATCGCTTTGGCCGCATTTCACCAACCACGGCACAGCATGTGCGTGATGAATTTGGCGACGCCGTAACGGTGGTACTCGACGGCGGCGAATGCGAAGTCGGCATCGAAAGTACGATTATCGATTTGAGTTCGAAGCAACCACGGCTGCTTCGACCGGGCATGATTTCGCAGGACGAAATCGAAGCCGTGATCGGACCGATTGCTTCGAATGCGGATATTGCAAGCCCCCGCGTTTCGGGCAGCCTCGCTGCGCATTACGCGCCACGCACGCCGATGCAGATGTTGTCGCGCAATTCATT
>Ga0208628_1000203_pt1 | contig 35512 bp, 19 predicted proteins | sample LakWasMet16_LOW5_2_FD_183864 | JGI IMG/M metagenome (GOLD analysis project Ga0208628, IMG submission 183864) | Freshwater sediment methanotrophic microbial communities from Lake Washington under simulated oxygen tension - Sediment Metagenome... | ecosystem: Environmental > Aquatic > Freshwater >... | reverse complement strand
GGTCTGGCCGAGCGGGGCGTGAAAGACGTCGTGCTTTGCGAAGCGAAACATCTGGCTTTCGGTGCCTCCGGAAGAAATGGCGGTTTCGTGTTCGCCGGTTTTTCCCGCGGCCCGGAAAGCCTTCTGAAAGATTTGGGCCCGGGGCTTGCCAGGGAGGTTTATCTGGGCTCGGTCGATGCCGTAAACCTGATACGCCAACGCATCAATCAATACAAAATCGATTGCCAACATACCGATGCCGGCGTGTATTGGGCGAACTGGTTTCGCGATCAAGGCATATTGAAGGATTTCCAGAAATTGCTTTCGGAGAATTTTGATACCCGCTGGGATTTCGTGCCGCAATCAGAATTAAAAAAACTTGTTCATACCGATCGCTACAAAGACGCGCTGTATGAAAAAAATTCGCTACACTTCCACCCCTTGAATTATGCGTTGGGTATTGCCCGGGAAGCCGAGGCCCGCGGTGTCGAGATCTACGAAAATACGCCGGCCATTCATTTGCAAAAACACGGTAATGGCTGGCTGGTAAAAACACCTGAAGCCGAGATCGAAGCCGAACAGGTGGTGCTGGCCTGCGGCGGCTATCTTGCGAATCTGTACCCGAAAATCGACGCGTCGGTTTTGCCAATCGCCACTTATGTGATGGTGACCGAACCACTGGGTGATCGCATGCCGCATATTCTGGATACGAAGGCGGCCATTTACGACACCCGGTTTGCTTTCGATTATTACCGGCCATTGCCGGATTCGCGCCTTCTCTGGGGCGGACGAATTTCGGTTCTTGATCGTTCACCGGAAGCGGTTAAAAAACTTTTGCATCGAGATTTGATGAAAGTTTTTCCACAATTAAACGATGTAAAAATCGATTATGCCTGGTCGGGTTTGATGAGTTATGCCCGCCATGAAATGCCGCAGATTGCCGAGATCGAGAAAGGCCTCTGGTGCGGACAGGCCTTCGGTGGCCACGGTGTCGCGCCAACTACATTTGCCGGTGAATTACTGGCTTCGGCCATCGCCGAGGACGACAGGCGATGGCAAAGCCTGTCGTCCTATGGTCTTGTATCGGCGATGAAACCTGCTGGATTTGTCGGTGCCCAGCTAACTTACTGGTGGCTTCAAGCCAGGGATGCCTGGAAGGATCGAATGGAAGCTTAAACACCTGTAGGGTAGGCAATGCCACCCTACAGATGCCACGTCCCACAGCGCGGCTAAAATTCGTTATGCTCAGTAGCCAGTACGGAGTCCCAAAATGTCAGCAATGCTTGCCCCAGAACTCAATGAAAGCCTGCACTGGCTTAACAGCGATAAGCAGAGCATTGCAGGTCAACGCGGCAGGGTATTGGCACTTGTTTTCTGGAATGCCAGTTCGGTTTATTCGCATAATTTGATTGATGGATTGGCGCGTATCAAAGCCAAGCATCCGGTTGGTCTTGCTGTTTTGGGAATCCATCTGCCTAAATTCGATAATGAAGTGGATGACCGGGTCGTAATGAAAGCCGTCAATCGGCAGCGCATCAATTTTCCGGTGGCGAACGACAGGGGCTGGATCACGTGGCAACACTTCGGTATTACCCGCTGGCCATCGGTTGCCTTGATAGATGGTGAAGGCGTTGTGCGTGACATTGTTGCCGGTGATGATCAAATCGACATACTCGAGAAAATGATCGGCGAGTTGATTCACGAATCTTCAACCAGCCAGTCGATGCTCGAACATGCATTTCGTGCAAAGAATGCTGAAGAACGTACGGCACTGTCATTTCCGTCCGGAATCGCGGTTACCGACTCGCACTTATATATCGCCGATACGGCACACCACCGAATTCTGGAATGCACCCATCAAGGCCGCATACTTCGCGAGTTTGGCAACGGTCATCCCGATTTAAATGATGGCCCGGCCAACGAAGCGGCATTCAATGCCCCTCGCGGTCTGTGTCTCGTCAGAGAAACTTTGTATATCGCCGATACCGGAAACCATGCACTGCGCCGGATCAATTTACTCAGTGGTGATGTAGCGACAGTATTGGGTACCGGCAAAGCCGGGCAACCACGGGAAGGTGTAAGCAAACATTCGTCCGAAAACAGCCTGAACATGCCCTGGGGTTTGAGCGGTAGCAACGACAAACTATATATAGCGATGGCCGGCTGCAACCAGATATGGGAATACGAGTTGGGCAATGCCCGATTACGATTCATCGCAGGAACCGGCGATTTGGGTATTGCCGATGGACCAGGTCGCAATGCCTTGTTCGCACAGCCATCCGGTGTTGCGCTGGTGCAGCAAAGCCTTTACGTAGTCGATTCGGCGACATCTTCCGTTCGTGCCATCCAGTTGCAGCAAAACACAGTGCAAACACTCGTCGGGCAGGGGCTTTATGAATTCGGTGATCAGGACGGCGAACGTCGTGATGCCAGACTGCAATTTCCGCAGGCGATTGCGCTTGATCCCAATTCGCCAGTGCTCTGGATTGCCGATACCTACAATGGCAGCCTTCGCAAATTGCGGCTTGGTGGCGGGGGCATGAGTACCCAGCAACTTCCGCAAAGTTTGAACGAGCCCGCCGCGCTTGCAATCGGGGCTGGAGCATTGTGGATTGCCGATGCCGGCGCGCATGAAATACTGCGTTACGATCTGGGGTCGGAATTGTTGGTCCGCCTGCCGATTGGTGAATAAACCAGGCGGGTCATGAATCATGCGAAAATAAGCGCATGAATGATGCCTCTTCACCGCCCGTTTTCGATGGCAAAGCCTTCGTCAAGGACCTCACCACGGCGCCTGGCGTTTACCGCATGTATGCCGCAGACGACAGCGTTTTATACGTCGGTAAAGCTCTCTCGCTGAAAAAACGCGTCACCAGTTATTTTCTGAGTACGGTTTCTTCGACCCGCATCGCCTTGATGATCAAGCAGATTGCGCGGATGGAAATTACCGTCACGCGTACAGAAAGCGAAGCGCTGATTCTCGAAAACCAATTGATCAAATCATTGCGACCCCGTTACAACGTGCTGCTGCGAGATGACAAGAGTTACCCCTATATTCTGATTACCGATGAAACCTGGCCGCGACTGGCTTTCCATCGTGGTCCGCGGGCAGTACCTGGCCGCTATTTCGGGCCTTACCCGAGTGCTTCCGCAGTCACCAGCACACTGGATTTGATGCAGAAAATTTTCAAGCTGCGCAATTGCGAAGACAGTGTTTTCCGAAATCGCTCAAGGCCATGCCTGCAGCATCAAATCGGTCGATGTACAGCGCCGTGCGTCGGTTTGATAGCGCCGCGTGATTACGATGCCGATACAAAGCGTGCCACCTTGTTTCTCGATGGCCGTAGTGGCGAGGTAGTGGATGATCTGACGCGGTCGATGGAGGCGGCCAGTGCTAGTCTGCAATTCGAACTCGCTGCATATTTGCGAGATCAGGTAGCGGGTATCCGGCGCATTCAGGCCAAGCAATACATTGAGGGCGAGCAGGCCGACATGGACGTGCTTGCATGTGCGATGGAGCAGGGTACTGCCTGTGTCTTGCTGCTGGCTTTCCGCAGCGGCATGAATCTCGGAACCCGCTCGTTTTTTCCGAAGACCAATGGCGTCGATAATGCCGGCGAAGTACTGGGCGCTTTCGTCAGCCAGTATTATTTCGAACAACGTCCGCCGCGTGAAATCATTTTGAGTCACGAGATTGAAGATGCGGAATTGCTGGAAAAAGTCCTGACCGCACAGGCCGGCAGAAAAGTGGAAATTAAAACTTCGGTGCGTGCCGATCGGGCGCGCTATCTTGAAATGGCCGTCAGCAATGCCGTGCTGGCATTGAGTACCGAAATCACCAGCAATGTCGCGCAACGCAAGCGGCTCGAAGCCTTGCAGGAAATGCTTGGCATGGATCACGTGCCGCAACGCATGGAATGTTTCGATATCAGCCACACGCAGGGCGAAGCAACGGTGGCATCCTGCGTTGTGTTCAACCAGGAAGGCGCGATGCGCAGCCAATATCGCCGCTTCAATATCGATGGCATCACGCCCGGCGATGATTATGCAGCCATGCATCAGGCGCTCACACGCCGTTTCAAGCGTGCCCTTGAAGAAGGCGTTTTGCCGGATGTTTTGTTTATCGATGGCGGTGAAGGGCAGCTCACGCAGGCGCGTGATGTATTGAAAGAACTTGGCGTCAGCCAGGTCATTCTGGTCGGCGTGGCGAAAGGCGTCGAACGCAGGGCGGGCGATGAGCAAATCATTCTGCCAGATGGGCGTGTATTGCGCCCCGGAGCGCATTCACCGGCATTGCAATGGATTCAGCAAATACGCGACGAAGCCCACCGTTTCGCGATCACGGGGCATCGCGGGCGGCGCCAGAAAAAACGCGATGTTTCGAGGCTTGAAGATATTCCCGGCATCGGTCCACGTCGTCGTTCAGCCTTGTTGAAACACTTCGGTGGTCTGGCTGCTCTGAAAGAAGCAGGGAGTGAAGAAATTGCGCGTGTAGCCGGCGTGAATGAAGCCCTCGCCGCGCGTATTTATGCCTCGCTACATGGGTTAGAATCCAAGCCGAACTCCCCCGAGTTGCCACAGGAACCCCAGTGAATTTAACCCTTCCGACCATGCTGACCCTGTTTCGCATCGTATTGGTGCCGGTATTGGTATTGGTGTTTTACTGGCAGCATCCGTGGAGCAATATTCTGGCTTGTGCCGTATTCGTGCTTGGGGCGTTGACGGACTGGCTGGATGGCTGGATAGCTCGCCGCTACGACATGTATTCGGCTTTCGGCGCTTTTCTCGATCCGGTCGCCGACAAACTGGCGGTCGCCTTTGCCTTGTTTCTTGTCACCCAAAAGCATCACACCGCGTGGATAGCGATTTTGAGCGCGATTATCGTGGGTCGCGAAATTACCATTTCCGCATTGCGTGAATGGATGGCGCAAATGGGCGCACACGGTTTGGTAAAGGTTGCCGCACTTGGAAAAATAAAAACCATCGTGCAAATGGTTGCGATCAGTTTCGTATTATTTTACGAAGACCTGTTTGGAATTCCGGTTTTCAGAATCGGTGAATGGCTGCTCGCAATTGCCGCGGCACTCACACTTTGGTCGGGTTTTGATTATATGCGCGCCGCATGGCCCACTATGCGCAAGGGCTGAAAGCTCGTTTTGACGGGCTCTTGCGATATTTTTAGTAAAAAGGTGTTGACGCAAAAGCGCTAATCCATAATAATATGCGTTCTCCGCGGGAATAGCTCAGTTGGTAGAGCACGACCTTGCCAAGGTCGGGGTCGAGAGTTCGAGTCTCTTTTCCCGCTCCAGTTTCAAAAAAAGCCTCGGTTCGCCGGGGTTTTGTTTTTTCAGGTCTTATTTGTTTATTGGGGTTTTATATTTACCAATAAATATTGGTTGAGTTAAACTATGCACTGTTGTTTTCACCCTTGGCCGGGTGGCAGAGTGGTCATGTAGCGGCCTGCAAAGCCGCGTACGCCGGTTCGATTCCGACCTCGGCCTCCAATTTAGCCCCGTAAGGGGCTTTTTTGTGAACAAGTCTAAAGTAGTAAAACGTCTTTATTCGCCAGACAGATTGCGGCAATATGGATACGCTGCCTGAGTGGCGAAATGGTATACGCAAGGGACTTAAAATCCCTCGAACGCAAGTTCATGCGGGTTCGAGTCCCGCCTCAGGCACCACTGCACATCGTTATTCGGTTCTCTTGTGCGGTCCATACGGATTTGGGGGAGAACAACGATGCTGCCATCACGTTACTGGTTTTATGTTTTTTGCCTGATCGGCGCCTTGCTATCCATAGTGCTGCTTTTGGTAGCCCCCGCCCATGATTGGCTATATTTTTTACTGATTGTTTTTTTCGCATTGAGTGCACTCGGTACGTTGGATTTATTGCAGACCAAACAAGCAGTGCGGCGCAATTATCCAATCCTTGCGCATTTCCGTTATGCACTCGAATCGATCGGTCCGGAAATTCGCCAATATTTCATTGAATCCGATACCCAGGAAAATCCGTTCTCGCGGCAGCAGCGCGCCATTGTCTATCAGCGTTCGAAAAACGTCATGGACAAACGACCGTTCGGCACCCAGATGGATGTGTATGCCGACGATTACGAATGGATCAACCATTCAATGCTGCCGGCAAAAATAGATTCACATGATTTCCGGATCATCATTGGCCCCGGCCGTGCGAAACCCTATGCTGCAAGCGTGTTCAATATTTCCGCGATGAGTTTTGGCTCATTGTCCGCCAATGCGATACGCGCATTGAACGAGGGCGCCAAACGCGGCGGTTTTTATCATGACACCGGTGAAGGCTCGATTTCGCAATATCATCGCGAGCGCGGCGGCGATCTGGTTTGGGAAATCGGATCAGGCTATTTTGGTTGCCGCGACAGTGCCGGCAATTTCAGCGAAGAAAATTTCACGAAGAACGCTGCCAGTGACCAGGTCAAGATGATCGAAGTGAAATTGTCGCAAGGTGCCAAGCCGGGCCACGGCGGTGTATTGCCTGCGGCGAAAGTTTCGGCGGAAATTTCTGCGGCGCGCGGCGTACCTATGGGCGAAGATTGCATTTCACCGGCGCAACATTCGGCATTTTCGACGCCAAAAGAACTGCTGCAATTTATTGATCGTCTGAGAAACCTGTCCGGCGGAAAACCGGTCGGTTTCAAATTCGCCGTCGGTCATCCCTGGGAATGGTTCGGCATAGCCAAGGCCATGCATGAAACCAATATCCTGCCGGATTTCATTGTTGTTGATGGCGGCGAGGGCGGTACCGGTGCTGCTCCGCTCGAATTTACCGATCACGTCGGTGCGCCATTACGAGAAGCGCTATTGCTTGTGCACAACACGCTGGTGGGTTTGAATTTGCGGCAACATATCCGCATTGGCGCTGCCGGGAAAGTCGTCACGGCGTTTGATATCGCACGCACACTCGCACTCGGTGCTGATTGGTGTAACGCAGCACGTGGCTATATGTTTGCGCTGGGCTGCATCCAATCGCAAAGCTGTCATACCGACCGCTGCCCAACCGGTGTCGCGACGCAGGACCCATCGAGGCAAAAAGCATTGGTGCCGGAAGACAAGGCTACCCGTGTTTATCATTTTCATGAAAACACATTGAAAGCATTGAAAGAATTGGTCGCCGCAGCAGGCTTGCAGCATCCGGATGAAATCGGACCCGAGCATATTATTCGTCGGGTTTCTTCAACCGAAGTGCGTGCACTGGCGGTATTGCACAAGTTCCTGAAACAGGGTGATTTACTGGGTGATGAATTGCCGGGTCATCCGGCCTTTCTGGCTTTCTGGAACGAAGCCAGCAGCGATGCCTTCCAGCCACCCGCCAAAGTACGTGCTCTGCGGGGTAGCAAGCTGCAATAAACCCGATTTTTGTTGACCGAACAGACACTTAAACGTAAAATTCGCAGCCTCACCGGGCGGTTAGCTCAGCGGTAGAGCACTGCTTTCACACGGCAGGGGTCACAGGTTCAAACCCTGTACCGCCCACCAAATATAAAAAAGCCACCCTGCGGTGGCTTTTTTATTGCTCGTAAAAATTGGCCGTGTGATCAAATTCGTTTATCGAATGTTGCAGGCGGAGCAGATTCATCGGCTTCAATCGTCACCCATGTAGTGAATTCGCCGTCGATCGCAACGCCGGCCCGTTTTTGGGGAATGAAGCGCCACGATCCCAACGTTGCCTGAAGAAGTTTCGGTATTTCACCGGGCGCATTCGTGCTCTGGTCGATTTTAGGCTTGGCGCAGCGCCCGTTTTTTGAAATGTTACATGTGACAAGCAGGCGGCCCGACCATTCCCCCTTGACCCTCAGGACTGGTTCTGATTGCTGTTCTGCACGCACAGGCCGCGGCATCAATTCTTGCGAGAGGAGCTTTGCCTTCGATGTATTCGGGTCAATTTCCACGATGACTCGCAAACCGCTTTCGAGTTGCTTGTTGGTTTCCGCATTTTCAGGCTTGGTAAACGGGCCGCTCGCGATCGAGCTCATCAGGTAGTTTATGAAGGATGCCGGAAACTGGTCTTTTTGCGGAATCGTCACCTTGGCGAGTTGCGAATTTTCATCGAAGCTCAAATCGGCCCAGACCTCTATGTTGTAGGGTTTTTTAGCGGTGTTTGGTTCGTCGGCGCCGGCAAATCCAGGGATAAACGAAATAGCCAATGCAAGACAGATATTAAATAATTTCATATGGGAGGCTGCATAGAAGTTGGCGGCCAGTTTAGCCCAATTAAATCCGATTCCGTTAAACCCTGCCTAAATTACCTGCCCGAAAACCGCAGCCTCGAAAGGCATTTCAGATTGCCCGCCTTGTAGTAATTTTCAGCCCAGCTTTCATCAAATGCCAAAGGCTTGGCTTGGTCGAATTCAAGCAGCTTGGCGTAGTAACGGAAGCGGTAGTGCTCGTAAAACCTTAGCACTTCAAGTCCATAACGGTCTGCAAGATCGGTGTCGCCGCGAATGATCAGATAATTCTCGTCATTGCCGTTACTGGCCGGTTTGCTCAGATTATGGCTGCCGCTGATGATGGTCGGGTTGTCGGTGGTGAAGTTGGCGATAACCGCTTTGGTATGCACCAGCAAATTACCACGTTGGCCGCGCAGACCTTCCTTGACCCATCCTTCCAGACCCTTGCTGAGCAATGCCGGCGCGGTAAATTCGGCAGTGCGATCGGCATGGAAGCCGGTAATACGGCTCGCCGTGTTTTGGATTCCGTAACGCAGAACGTCATCGTTTTCAGTGCCGAGCAGGGCATCCAGAATATCTTCCGGAAGTTTGAATGCCGTCGCGAACAGCAGATCCTTGTCGGCGCCGTTGATGACATTGATGAACTCTTCCAGATCCGCGCCGCCGGTACGCGGCGAAAATCCCGCAAATATCGGCAGGCTGGTATCGATGGCATTATTTTCGTTTATCCAGTTCCTTGTGGCACCGACGTTTTCAGGTTCTTCCCACACGACATTGAACAATTCTTCGTAGCGTTCGGCCAGTACTTTATCGGCAGCGACGTGAACAACGTTTGCCTGGCGGTAAACGCCGTTTTCGGTGAAGTTGGTGCTCCCGCATAGAACGGCTTGCGGCACGCGTTCATCCTGTGCGTTGATCTTGCTCAATACGATGAACTTGTCATGAAAAATTTTCGAAGTGACGCGACCGCGTTTTTTTGATGCCGGAATTTTTTTCAGATTTTTCTCGTTCTGTTCGGTCTGTTCGTCGGAATTTTTCGCATGATAGACCACGCGGACCTGCACGCCGCGCTTGTGTGCTGCGTTCACGGCATCGACAATCGCTTTTAATTCATATTCATAGATTGCGATATCCAGTGCCCATTTTTCGTTTTTGGCGCGCTCGATGAACTCGATGATTTGATCAAGCAAGCCGTGCTGAAGCCAATCGCTGGCCGCCTTGGGCCAGTCCTCGATCGGCATATTCTTGTTTGTCGAAATCAGTTGGTCCACTTCGGGAAATTTTCTTCCGAACGCTTGGCTCGCGGCAACGGCACGATTGAAAATCACGCGATGGTCTTTCGGCTTTCCATCATCGGTTTGAACGGTGACTTCGAGCGACTCCCCTAGCTCCGCAGCGCCAGCAACTTTGTGAACCAGATGAACACGGTATTTGACGTTGGTATTGCTGTCGATGCTGTAATCGGCCCAGCGAAATTTCTGGATCGGCGCAAGATTGCTTGGCGTCGCATTGATCTTCGTAATGGTGTGCGGCGTATCGGGAAAGGTCAGGCTGTTGAGTAACCATTGCCAAGGCTTGTTGCCTGCCTTTTGCTCGATGGCAAAGCCGAGGAAATCCTTTTTTCTTGATTTGGCAAGGTCAAACGCGAGCAACACGCCATTGGTACCCGCGTATGCCTTAACCCGAAAATCATCCTGTGCATTGCTGACTAGACGGCGCATGGCTAAATTCCCTGTAAATGGTGTTTACGGCAATTTATCTAACGCAGGATCAATTTATTTTCGGCCAAGGCAGTTTGCCGAGCTTAGTGCTCATCTTCGTATCGAGGTATGCCGGTGACGTATTCCAGCAAGCGTTTGCTGATTTTCAGCAGCAGTCCGTTGTTTTTCCTCAGTTGCTTCAAGTCGAGCGAAGAAAATTCATCTACTTCCATCTGCTTGTGCGTCAGTCTGTTGAGAATGCGGAGCACACGATCCAGGTTTTCCTGCTCGCTGATATTTTTCTGAATGTCTTTGGATTTAAGTGGAATCACCTGGGCATGAAGGCGATAGCCGCGTTTGGGTATGGTCTGTATGTATTTGGACCCGTGTTCTTTCTCGCCGAGTGCCTTGCGCAGGATGGCGATGTTTTTATAGACGACGCTATCGCCCAGGCAAGTCTCGGGCCAGCATTTGGAAAGTAGTTGTTCGGAACTCACCACATGGTGCGAATGTTCCGACAGGTGGCATAGAACATCCATTGCTTTCGGTTCAAGGTGGATGCGCGTATCGCGACGAACAATAAGGCTCTCGGTAGGCGCAACTATCCAGTCGTCGATCAAAAAATTTTGTGCCTTTGACGCTTTCACGGATAGTTTTACCAAAGTGGTTGGCTTGAACGAATTGCCTGCGCCGCGGATACGGCACCCCTGCAGGAATCGCAGGATGCCATTAATCTTAACGCAACAGAAGCAGGGTATGGGACAGCCTTGCCGGTACCGGACAATTTTGACCACGCCCGCCGGTAGTATTTTAAGCATGGTTCGTGAAAGAAATAATCTTTCGCTCCTGTTTTTTCAATCAAAAAAACTATCTTTCGCGGACTTTCTAAAAGTAAGGAAACCGTAAGGACAATTCGATTGCACAGGAATAGTGTGATCTGGCGCAAGTTGTTGAGCGCCAATTTTCCATGAAGCTTTCTCGTCTGCATTGAGTGCCTGGCTATCCGGGCACTCAATGATTTATTGCCGAGCATGCATGTGGCAGGGGGTCAATAGGGTTCCGGAAGTGTGTGCCTTTAAGGCATGCGCTAACGGGTTTTGTTTGCCGGTGATATGCAAGTAAAGAAGGTGGGCGGGGTTTGGAGACAGCAATTTACTTGATGGATATCGGAATGAACATGGATCGGTTTCGCTCGGCATGCATTGCCGATCACACAAATTAACGAACACCAAAGCGAGGTTTTATGAACTTTCGGTCTGTTGCAAGTGTAAATTTCCAGGGTCTCGTCGTAGCCTTTGCGCGCGGCGATGAACCCAGCCCTGATACCGATGAAAGCCTGCTGCCCACGAATATCCATTTCAACGTATTGGCGTTGAATGTGGACTCCCAGAGTGATGCCAATGACTGGTCCGGATTTCGACACCTGAGCCTGCCAGATGCCGTTCGGCCGGCTGGCATGAACATGATCAATGTGCCGGTCACTTATACGCCGGATGCAGCCATAGACGGGTTGCAGGATGCGAATCAGCCGTTTCGTATTTTGACCAATCAGGAATATATCTACATCTTCCGTCAGGCGAAAAAAGGCACCTTGTTGGTCAATCGTCTTCGGCTGGTGCGAGAAACTGCGCAGGCCAATTCGCAGGAAGTCATATACGCCTTGCAGCCTGCATGGGAGGTGCGTTACCAACGCAGCGGCAAGCCCGATTCGCCTGCCGACATGAGGGATAGTCAGGCTTATTTGTCGCCGGATAAAACCCCGTTCTACGAGCCTGCCTTTGAATTATTCATGATCGAAGGTTTGGTTGACGGCAATTTCGATGTGCAATTTCTTCCGCGTGCCGATGGCACATTGTTGAGCTGTTCGGTTTTCGTCACTAACGCCGCGACCAATAGCATCGACGTTTACGAATTGCCATTGGACAGCTTTGGCCAGTTCTCGCTGGTGGACAAGACATTTGTTTCCGGCAATATTCCACCTGATTTTTCTTTCAAGTTGCAAGACGATGCCGGTGCGGAATTGACGCTCAGCGGCAGCCCCGCTGCCGTGTTTTACCTGAAACAGGAGCGCATGCGCAGCAATGACAATAAGGACTTTACCGTCAAGCGCAGTGGCCGATTGTTGCTTGCGCAGAATGCGGCACTTGGAGCGAATCCCAAGACGCTGGCGACATTAGATTTTGCAGTCGCGGGCGATGGAACGATGGCAAGGCCGGATGCATCGCTGATCGTGAAGCCGGTCGGCACGGCAAATTACACGATGGATTTCGATGCGTCAGCCTACATCGGTTTTCCGGATTGGGCGCCCAAACAGCATTACAGCATCGACCTGTGGATCTATCCCAAGTCACTCGATTTACCGTCGCAGCAAATCATCGGGCCGATGGATCAAGTCGATGCACCTTATCTTCGATTGATAGATGGCACAGCCATCGAAGTCGGCTTCATGGGCAAGAATGGCAAGCCTTTTTCGGCACGCACGGCATCCGGTACGGTTCGCCAGAAGGCCTGGACAAGGGTACAGGTTTCTTTTGATGCGGCTGCAACACCAAAATATTCCATCAAGTTGAATGGCTTTGATACGGTTTGCACATTTGATGGCGATGGCGATCATCCAACGCCCGGATTCATCAATGCCGTCAGTGCGCCGAATAATGGGTTCATTGGTTGCGTTGATCAATTCCTTGCCTATGACGGCGCTAATTGGGATCCCGCGACCATCGTTGGCGAATTTTCTTTCGATACCATCGACTACCTCGATAACAACCAGCAGCCACTCAATCCACCGCACACGCCGAATAAAAAAGATACCAATGCACCGGGTCTTGTTTATGGTGCCCACCTTATCCCATCAACAAGTCCTGCCGTCGTCGCATCTGGATCGCTGACTTGGGATAGCCGCGGCCTCAGTATTTACGCATCGTATTTCGAAGACTTGCAGGAATACAGTGAACTGAATTCGTCTCCGTTTCTTTTGTCGGGTTCCGACGGGCTTCTGCATTGCTACTTCAAAGGTGCATCCGATGCTTTTTCGGTCATGCAGCTTGATACGGAAACGGCGCGCTCAGTGTTTGAAGGTACATGGAATACGGCGGCAGGAACTGCGGAAAGCGGCCGTCTGCAGATCGTCGCAACGCAAGCTGGCGCCTTCATGAATAACGCAACAGTGTCGATCAAGCCAACGCCGAGCGCAGAGCATGCGGACATGTTTTGCGACGTGACCATGGTGTCGCCTTCCGGCGTGACGGAAACCTGGTGCGGCGTTCCACGCAGTTTGCAGCCTTTTACCAATGTGCTGGCCGGCAATAGCGTGAGTGATCCTGCCGATCCAAGATTGCTGACTGGAAGCAAATATTTTTTTGACAACACCGGCAAGCGGACTTCCGCCTATTTGCCGCTGGCTGGCAGCCCGAACAAGGCGGCGATAGCGCTGGTAAGCCGCGCTCGGCTTCGTCTTCCACTCGCTTCGGTCAAAGTCGATGACGATGGCCAGGATTGCAATCTCAAGCTGACTTTTACCGCCATCCGCTGGCCGGGTGATTCGGTAACCGCAATCTGGAAAAAGCTGCCAAAAAAGGTGGACGCTTTCATCAATACTTTAAGCGGCTTGTCGACTGCCTACGAATATAAAAGCACGAGTGCATTGAATATTGCGAGTTACAGTATTGCCGCCGCCAGCAACCTGGTCGCTGCCAATAGAGTCGTGCTGTTTGTAAAGGCGCAATCGGGCGACATGCAATCGATCGCGATTTCAACATGCGACGACAAGGACAAGTGCAATGTCACGATCAAACTCGGCTCATTGAATGCAACGTGGACCAATGTGCCGAGAGCACAAGTAGATTTTGCCCTCGTTATTGAAGGCGCTGCCACATCTAAACAATATGACTACGCCACTCTTGCGTCCGGAGACTACAAGGCGCTGGGCGATAAACTGATTATATCAACGGATGGATCCGAGGCGATGGTATTGGACGTCAGTCTAGGCGGCGGAGCGCCTGTCGTGCCGGATGATGATTTGCGCGTAAGCGCTTCCTTGTTCGCTACGTTCACCACGGACTCGTATGATTCTGCGGCAGTCGTACCAACCGCCGGCACCGAAATAGCGGCGAGCAACTTCCAGAGTGCCATCGAAAGCGTTACCGGCACGGTTGTGGAAAACGGCTCAACCTTGTTCCGCGCCATGCCATTCAGTTTGCCGACACAAGGTGCCGTTGGCCTGGTCGCCCACACCGAAGCCTTGACCGGTGGAGTTGCGCCATTAACGCTGCAAGGGTTCAACGGTGGCTGGTTGAATCAACCCGAACAGCGTGCCCTTACTTATGCCTGGAATGATTACGTCAGTTTCGAAACAGACGAAAAAATCGCCCCGAATATCGGTGCGTTGACCATTAAGGGCGATATGAGCCTCGAACTCTGGTGCCGGCCGGAGCGCGCCTCGCAGGATATGTTGCAACCGTTTCAGCGCTTGCTGACTTTCTCGTGTCCGCCGGCCGGAAGTGCTGATGCCGTGCAGTACATGGCGGCACTCAGCGATGCGCCAAGTCTGGCCTGTGCAGCCAACACGCGCGTGCGTACATCCATCAATACCAGTATCGGCACCTTCTATACCTGGTTCAGTCCGCAGACTGCATCGGGAACCGGATCGGTGCCGGGCATCATTGGTTCGGTATGCACCATCGGCGTGAACAATCCGATTCTGACATTGGCTATCGATGCCAATAGCCATATCTCGCTTTCTTTTGCACTCGATACCACGCAGGCTCCAATCGTCTCGAGCAGTGCGGTGCTGGTGGATACGTGGCACCAGACAGGCATCTGTTTCAAAATGACCTACAAGGTCAGCGGAAGCAAGATCAATTACACCTTCGATGTCGAACTGTATGTCGATGGCGTATCGCAGGGCATCAAGCAATACACCACGCAACGCAATATCGACGATGAAATCATGATGGCGACCATGGTGATCGGCGATATCGTCGGCACCGCCGGTTTGCCGATGCTGATCAATGAAACCGCATTGTTCACCCGCATTTTGTCGCCCGATGATTTCGAAGGATTCTTCGAACAACGCATTCCCGATAATACCGATGAGCTTGTCGCCAAATGGATGTTCCTTGAAGGCAAGGGCGACCGGGCAATCAACTCGGCGGTTACCGGTGCCGTTTATGATGCCGACATAACGCCCGGTGGTATCTGGGCGGAATATGGTTTGTACTCGAGGCCGGTGCTGGGACATGGCAATAATGTCGCAGTACTTGCTGACAATCCGGTCATTCATGGTTGGACCCATCTTGCGCTGGTGCATCAAGCCGGTTTTGCGGTGGGTTTGCGTGGTCGTGATTTCGGTGATTGTGGAAACGACAACAGCCTGAACCTCGGGGAAAGTTTTTCGGTTGAAGCCTGGACACAGCTCGATCCGCCAGCGGGGACTTCGGCACAAATCCTGGTGGCGAAAGGGCAGGAATATATTCTTGGGCTGGATTCGAATCGCCGCCCATTTTTCTCGGTTCGGGTTTCCATTGCCGACGTAAAACAAACGCTTACCGTGACTTCATCCAGTGCGATCAATATCGGGCAGGCGGCATATCTAGCAGCGCGTTACGAAGTGGCCACCGTCGTCGTGGCGGGCTCAGGGCAGGCCCAGGAAATACGCTACGAAGCGCATCTTTCATTGTATGTAAACGGCAAATTGGCTGTCTGGGGAATTAAAGACACCGGAGACAGCAAGGTCTATCTGAAGTACAAGGACCCGGTTGAACGCGTCTATTCGACAGCGCCCTTGAACCTCGGTCGTTCGCCGGAAGCGCAGGGCAGTTCGTATCTGCGCGGGTCACTGGCCGATGTTCGTCTATGGAGCCGATTGCTTAGCGACGAAGAAATCAAGGGCGTTTACGAAAGCCGCCGTGCTCCTTTGAATTCAGACGGCATGATTTCGTGGTGGCGTTTCAACGAAGAAGGCGGTCGCATTGCATTCGATGCAAAGGGCGATAACAACGCGACTCTGTCGAATGGCAATCTGCGTAAATTGTTTGCCACCATCGCAACGAATTCTTTCTATGTAAACGGCGGCCCGGCTGCGAAACTGCAATTTCTCGACAGCCCGGACGCTATCGGTGGTTACGGCAACAAGACGCAATTCCTGTTCTCGCAGGTGATTGGTGCGTTGCCAACCGGTTTCTACGGACAATTGGCGGATGTCCGGATCTGGAATACGCAACTCACGCAGGAACAGATTGCCGACTCGATGTTTCGACCACCATCCGGCAGTGAACCGAATCTTCGTGGCTATTGGAACTTCGGCAACGGTTCCGGCCCGGTGGTGGAAGACAGAACAGGGCGCGGCAATACCGGTAAATTGGTAACGGCGGGTTCGGTGTTGCCGCAATGGAAAGTTTCAACGGCACCGTTAAGCAACGAGTCCGCCGAAGTGCTGAATATTTTCGGTGGCGTTTCGACGTTCGCACAGCGTGATATCAGCGAACGGCCGTCTGTCATTGAATATGCCGATTTGCAGCGTGATGCCTACGGCAATCCGATCAGCGTGATGAAGCGCTGCTACATTTCGGTGCACGATAGCCAGATCAACCTGCTTACCGGTTATAAAGTCGGCGATCTCGATACCGTTTACCTTGGACAGGCCCAATCCAAGCCGACACTCATCGGCTATATCGAAGGCGCGCCGCCAATTCCGAGCGAAAACCAGACGCTGCCTTATTGGCTGGGCGGCTACGGCGAAAGCAATACCTACGCAGGCGCGGCCGAAGTGAAATTCAGCGAAGCCGACAACACGGTGTATGCCTACAACGCATCGCGGGACACTTCCGATACCCATGCTTTCACCATGAAAGGCGGTCTCTATGGCGGTGGGCAATATGAAACTTCTGCCGGCATCGGATTCGAAGTAACAACGCCGATGGTGGTTTTTGAAGGGCATCTCGGCGCCCAGGGCGGTTTCCAGTTGACCGACCATAAAAGCGACGGCATCGGAGTGCAGTCCGGAACCAATACCAATTTTGCTACCGGTTTGAAACCCGCTGGCGCATGGGAGCCGGGTACCAAGCCGCAGGACTGGGTGAATCCGGTCGTCGGGCGTCGATATGTGCCCAACAATAATGGCGTGGCATTGGTGAAGTCGCTCACCGTTGATGTGTACGCGAGTATTTTGCGTGACACCGGCAGCATGGTGAAGATTTCGATGGCGCCCAATCCGGATATTCCGGAAGACGTGAATCTGATCGATTTTCCGATTGATCCAACCTACATCAAGAACGGTACGCTCGATGGCAAGGTGGGTTTGCGCAATGATCCGAATTATCCTGATGCCGATCTGCAGCGAGGCAGCTATTTCAAGCCGCTGGAGGCCTATGCACTCAAGCGTCGAATCGAACACGAAGAAACCGCACTGGAAGCCTATTACCAGCAATACGATGCAAGCTCGTATTCGACCAAGCTGAAATCGGCGAGCAATTACACCGATTATCAAAATACCATTCGCAACAATGGTTCCTACGACTGGTCGCAGCACCTGAGTAAACGCAGCATAGCCAATACCTATGTCTGGACGGCAGGCGGCGGCAGTTTTGCCGAACAATCGCAACCGATGAATGTGTATTCCGAACAGCATGGTGCGATTTCGTCAACACAATGGTCCATCGGTGCCGTGGGCGATATCCAGATGGCATTCCCGGTCGTCGGTTTTTATCTCGACTTCGACTATCTCTACAGTTCGGCGACTGAAGTGAATGTCGTCAAATCGAAAGAAGAGGGAGCCAGTTTCGACCTGGCGGCACAAGCAACACCCGATAGTTATTTATATGCGCCGACCATTGTAGGCAGCGATGTCACTTTTCCCAATTCACCTACCGAAGGCAAGGTCGATGGCTATCGCTACATGGCTTTCATGCTCGCACCGAAGCCCGATAACGGGGACATGTTCTTCAGCAAGGTAGTCGACCCCAACTGGCTCGCCAACAGCAAAGACGCCAACGCTGCAGCATTGCGTGAAGCCCGATCTGCGGCAGCCGGTCCGTGGCGTGTGTTGTATCGGGTGACCTATGTCAGCAGGATTCCACCGAAGTTCCAGCCGGTTCCGGCAGAAACGCAATCACCGGATATCCGTCCGCCGGCAAACCTCGTTTACAACGCGTCGCTGATTCAACTGGTGAAGTCGCAAATCACTTCGCTAACTCCAACTTCGCTGGAAATCGGCACTGCCATTTCGGCAGTGATCGGCACGCCGGGTGCGCCCGGTCTGTTGAAGACGAGTTTGCCATGGTGGCCTGAATTCCTGCTCGACAGCACCGATTACACCTTGTCGGCCGCGACTATTTTGCGCGAACTTCGCGAAGATTTATTGCAATACATGATCGCGCTCTACGCTGCGAAACCGGGAGCGTGAGATGAGTGATTATCTGGACCTTTACTCACGCCAATTCCTGAAACAAACGCAGCCGGAACACGTTGGCGGCACCACCTCGCCTGACATTATTCCCTGGGGAAAAACGCCGAATCCCGACCCTGCAGCGCTGACAACATCGACGTCCTGGGCTACGGACCCCGGCGTCGCTCTGGAAGTTGGCGTGGACAATTACCTGTATGCGAGAACGCGTAATCCCGGTTCTGCCGCGATTCCGGGACGCATGTACATGGGCGCCGCCAAACCTGCTTTCCTGTGCTGGCCCGATACGTTGACGACGCTGAAATCGAAAAGCCAAAAAAACTATATCGACGTAAAAGTCGCCGCTGATACGGTCGGTGTGTCCGCTGATGGTTTCGTCTATCAACCTGGTTCAAGCGGTGATTCATTGGCTTCGTGGATTTATACCGCACAACATCCGGTGGTGCTTCCGGCATTGCGTGACATCAATGCATTTCTGCAATTCATTCGCGATACGCCATCCTACGTGCAACGCAGTATCGGCTTTGGTTTGTCGGACGGTAAGTACGGTTTCACCGGAACCTACGAACAGCGCGATGTTGATTCCGTCGTCGCATTCGAATTGGCGTGGACCGATTGCCCGATCGGCTGGACCGTTTCATTGCTGCCTAAATCCGGCGGGACGGAAGTTTCCATCGGGCCATTTACCGTCAATACAAACAGGGGCTCATTGATTTCGCAACTGGGAGTTCCTGCAGGTTTCAAGACCGAATTGGAATTCAGTATCGATTCCGCCGGCATACCCGCTTTGCCCACGACCGAACTCGAAATGCGGGTGCAATTGCAGGGCAATGTCGGTTCCTTCGCAAGCGGCATCAAATCCAATTTAGGCACCAAGGTGCTGTTTCAACTTGGTGGCCATCGTTGGCGCGCCAAAGTCAGCTAAACGAAATCTCAATTCACACCGCAGTTCATCACAAAACCAAGGAGCAAGCCATGAGTGATTGGAACGATTTGTTCGTTCGTACAGATATCTCCGAACGTTCCCCCGTGGGTCGTGTCGGTGGCCTGAGTTCGCCGGATATTATTCCGGTCGGCATCACGCCTACCGATCCGTCCAAATTCACCAGCCAACAAAGTTATGAAGGCTTCGCCAGCAATGAACCGTTTCAGCAAGGCCAATCCAATTACGTTTATGTACGGGCGAAAAATTCTGCCGCAAGTACGGATGCTGTCGGCGTGGCGTCTCTTGTACTGACCAATCCGGCGGTCGTGATATGGCCGGGCGGCGATGGCTGGACGCAGATTCAAACCAACAACAAGAAAAATACCAGTGCCTTGCAACCGAGTCCAACCAGTGGCGGCGCGATTGCCGTGACGACCGACCCGTTTGTGTATGTGCCAACCGACACCGGCCATCGCTGCATCGTGACATGGCTGTCCACAAAATCGCATCCGGTACCCAATCCGCCGCCACGCATTACTTCCACCTCTGCACTGGTGAAGTTTTTGCAGGAAAATCCGAACTACGCGCATCACAATATCGACATTGTTCCGAGCACTACCGGTGCGGTCACCAGTTCAAAACCTTTTTCCGCCGGCACCGTGCCCTTCGCCTGGCGTTTCGGTCTGCAAGTGACCAACTGCAAAGGTTTTGTCGTGTATTTTTCCTCGGGCACGCCATTGCCAAACGGCCAGTATTTGAGCCTTGCACCCACCACCGTTTCGCAGGATTCAACGGTTGCCTACATGCTGCCAAGTACCGATTTGCCGGCGAATTGGGACACCTATTTCAACTACACCTATGAAACCAAGGGGCTGCAACCGGCGAGTTTCGATGTGCAATTCGTGGCGTATGCCGATGTGGGTTCCGACCATGAATTCTGGGATATCGCCAAACCCTACGACCAGTTTTTTGAACCGAAACACATGGCGCCGACGGATCGCCGCGGCATTGCATTGGGCTCGATTGGATTAATGAAAGGAACGAAGTAATGAATACGAAAGCAAATGTATCCGATATTGCACCGAACCCCTTGTTTTCCTACCAGGGCGCCTATCTGTCGCTTTTTGGCGCAGACGTAGCCATCGGTCCCTTCTCGATCAAGCTGGAGCCGCCGGCAAAGCTGGGCATCGGTTACGCCGTTGCCTATCAGGAACTCGACGCGGTACCGGTAACCACGGTTCGCACCGCCAGCATCAAATCGCATGTCGAAGACAAACCCACGAATGTCGTGCAAATCGGTTTCGATCAAAACGATACCGAATGGCTCATGACCTTCAGCGTGCTGACCGATCCGAAAGGCGGACTGAATGGCACCGATTTCGCACTCGACGTGCAATCGAATTATCCGCAAATACCCATGAGCATCGAACGAACGCCGATTAACCAGGCAGGTTTTAATGCACTGACAAAGGGAACATTGCCTGCCGATTACCGTGCACAGCTCACCTTGCGCTATTGGAATAACGGAAAAACCGATCTACCGATTGATGCCTGGGTCTCGGTGCAGGTTGCCTACGTCAAGGCACCGAAATCCGAGCATAATACGATCACCAGTCTGGTCGGTATCCCGCTGGTAACGACCGGTGAAGTGTTGTTCTTCCCGACACCCGGCAGCGGCGACAATCCGGTGCTTGGCGAAAATTATCCATCGAACGACCGCTACAAAAAACCGCGAATCGGAAAAGCCTGATATCTGTTTCATCTATGTTTCGTCGTAGGAGCCCGCTTGCGGGCGACGAACCCTGAAAACGCATACCACCTCGCCCGGGTCAGATAATTTCGACCCGGGTTTTTTTGTCGCCCGCAAGCGGCCTCCTACGAATCGAACCCGTAGGAGCCCGCTTGCGGGCGACCGCTAAACGATTACAAATCGGCAAGATGCACCAATAACGAATGCAGGCTCTTCATATCCTGCGAATTATGTTCAATCACACGCCGAAAATCGCGTGCACTTTCGCCACGCAAATAATCCCGCCATGCACGCGGCGCTTCCGATCCCGGCAAATCATCTTCGCGAACCATGCCCAAGGCATTTCGTTCGATGGTCGACAGTTTGCAGTTCTCCCATACGCCTCGATAAAACCGGCGGGTAGGGAACAGTAAATCCAGATGGCGCAATCCCGTTATCGGATCGGGTAATCGCGCCAGCCGATATCGCGTTTTCAACAAAGGCGAGTCGTAACAACGGCCGTTATAGCTGACGAGTATGGTTTCCGGCTGTAGCCAGGTCGCAAATTCTTTCAGCATGGCGAGTTCGCCGCCCATAGTCGTTAAATACAATTGCCGAACGCGTAATTGTCCGTTCAACCAATCGGCTGCACCGATCATGAAAGCCCGCGTGCCGGTACCGCCGGACAAGCCCGTTGTCTCGGTGTCGAAATACAGGCAATGTTCGTATTGGATCGAACCGAATTTCGCGAATTCGGCATTGATGGCGCTTGGCGAATCCTCGCAAGCAAAAAATTCTTCCAGATACAAAACGCCGGGCGAAATTTCGGTTCCCGGTAAAACCCGATCCTGTGAATAGCCACGCTTCTGCAAAGCCATTCGCATGCCCAGCAGTTTTCGTAAATCATCCGATACCACAGGTCGTTCCGCAGGCGCAGTAACGACAACACCCGCCTGTTTCCTCAATGTTCGCAATTGATCGAGCAGGGCACTCATGCATTCACCAATAACGCCAATACTTTCGCAGTCAAAAACTTAGGCGATTCAATCAGGCTTTCATCCGCGGCCAACACTGGGCCGACACAAGCCGGGCAGCCGCTTTTGCAATCACATTCGCTCACCAGCTCAATCGCACGTTTCAGCAACTCCGCTTGCCGTTTCCATAGCGGCTCGCTCAAGCCGACACCGCCGGGATAGTTGTCGTACAAATACACGGTCGGGATAAACCGTTCCGCACGATTGATATCCGAGATGTTTCCATCGTCGCCGCGTAATTGCCCGCGACCACGACTATCGCTAACTGCAAACCACGCGCCGTCACCGCTGCCGACGGCTTTCTGCAAATCTCTCGCTTCGGCCATCACCGCAACTGTCGCAACGACATGCAGGGCATAGGCCGCACCCAGAAAACCATCGAGCGCCGCTTGTCGTGAATCAAATGCGTGATCTAGCACCGTCTGCGGCAACTGCCACCATGCCGCAGTGGTATGCAATTCCTGATCCGGCAAATTCACCGGCCCGTAGCCAATATTTTCATGCGTGTAATAGCGGATCTTCTTGTAGCCCGATACCCGTCGTACCACATGCACTTCGCCGTGATGCGCATTACCCTTGCCGGCATTCACGCCGTCGAAGCGTTCCAGCACTTTGAGTTTCGTGTAATCAATCGCGTCGGTGTAGTAATCGACATGCGTGCGGGTGACGTAAGCCTTGCGGCCTTCCCAGTCGAGTTTTTCAACTTGATAAGGCGTCGATTGAATCATGTGGATCGCGCCTTCGTACAAAGTTAGCGGTGCCGATGAAAAATCGACTTCGGCAATAATCGTTTGCCGGCCATCGGTGCGGTTCACCACAACGAAATTACCATCGGCGACCGAACGCAAACTTACAGCATTGGCCGGATACGAATCGGCGATCCATTCCCAGCGTTCGCCTTCCTGATGCAGCACGCCGCTTTCGCCCAACACTTCCAGATACGGTGCGGAATCAATCGGTCCAAAACGTTCGCCGGATAAAAATGGCAATTCGAAAGCCGCGCAACGAATATGATCGAGCAGAATCAGTGCCTGGTCGGAATGGATGCGAGCATGCTCCGGTGATGCATCGGAAAAAAATTCCGGATGCCGAATCAGATATTGATCCAGAGGATCGCTGCTCGCCACCAACACACCCAGCGATGCCTGTTGTCGCCGTCCGGCGCGACCGATACGTTGCCAGGTCGCGGCAACCGAACCGGGGTAACCATTCAACACCACCACGTCCAGACTGCCGATATCCACGCCAAGCTCAAGCGCCGACGTGCTGACGATACCGTCGATATTGCCATCGCGCATCGCCTTCTCGGCTTCGCGGCGTTCGGTCGGCAAATAGCCGCCGCGATACGCGCGAATGCGCGCCGGCTTGCGAGGGTCGTTGTCGAAAACATCTTTCAAATATTTTGTCAGTACTTCCACCATCGTGCGTGATTGTGCAAATACCAGAGTCTTCAATCCCGCGCGAATTGCCAATCGTGCAATGCGATTGCTTTGCGAACGTGCGGATGCCCGCAAACCCAAATCCTGATTCACCACTGGCGGGTTCCACAACAATACTTGTTTGTCACCGGTTGGCGCGCCGCTCTCAGTAATCGCAGTGACTTCGTGTTCAATCAAGGCTTCGGCATGGGCTTTCGGGTTGCCAATCGTTGCCGAGCACAAAATAAATTGCGGGTTCGAACCGTAAAACGCACATACGCGTTTCAGGCGTCGCAGCACATTGGCCACATGCGAACCAAACACCCCTCGGTACGTGTGAATTTCATCAATCACCACGTACTGCAAATTCTCGAAGAACTGCGCCCACTTGGTGTGATGCGGCAAAATCGCCTGATGCAGCATGTCCGGGTTGCTCACCACGATGTCGCCATGCAATCGCACTGCTGCACGCGCGTCGCCCGGTGTGTCGCCATCGAAGGTAAAGGCTTTCACGCCCAGTTGTCCGGCGCGATTCAATTCCAGCAATTCCGCCACCTGGTCCTGCGCCAATGCTTTCGTTGGAAATAAATACAAGGCTTTCGCCTGTTGCTTCATCGCACCGGCAACCACTGGCAAGGTGTAGCAAAGACTTTTACCGGATGCCGTCGGCGTTACTACCACCACATGCTCCCCGGCCTGCACCGCATGCCAGGCCTCGGCCTGATGGCTATATAGTTTTTCTACGCCGCGCGTTCGCAAAGCATTCGCAAGTGCACTTGGCAAATCAGCAGGAAGCTCGGCATAACGACCTTCCTGTCCCGGCAAGAAAATCGAACCGGTAATCCGGTCGGAATATTTGCGTTGAAGCCGATTCGACAAACCCGGCATATTGCGCTCGGCCAAGGGCATAGCGGGCGGGAGATTCTTGAAAACCAAAGCCGGTTGGGTGCTCATCTAATGCTTCCTTGCAAAGGGAAGCCATGTTTTAAGCCGATGCAGTCTCACTGCATGAGATTGCCCAATATCAACACGCAAAAAAATACCCCGCTCCAGCATTCGCTGGAGCGGGGCAGGGTTTGAAGCGATTACCAGCTGCGACGCAGACCAATCGTGCCGGTGTGGTTTTCGAGATCGGAATCTCCCAGGCCTTTTTCGAAGTCGTATTGCAAAAAGACCGACCAGTTGTTTTGCGTCAAGACACTGAAACCAAAGCCCAGTTCGGCCCAGGTATCGTTGCGCTCGGTCGTGATCGTGATCGGAGCGATGCCCAGGTTCGAATCGTCACCGAAGTTGTGCAATACATTGAGCTTCACATACGGAACAAAACTGCCTTTTACCGCGCCTTGATCTTTGGCATGGGTCCAGCGAACGCCGAGGCGACCGATGAGTACGTCTTCATCGCCATAAACATAGTCGGTGAAGCCGTCGTTGGCATTATTGGTGCTGCCTTTTCCGACAATGATTTGCGCCTGTGGATCAATCGCATTGTTGTCGCCGATCTTGAATGAACGGCCGAACTCGAACGAAGCCAACCAGTTTTTGCTGTCGGTTTCAAAACGATCGCCGTCACCGCTGGCTTCCGCATCGAGCCAGGAGTACTGGAGCACTGCATCCCAGAAATAAGTGTCGCCGAAATGCGTTGCGTAACCACCAAGCGCATAGCCGTCAATCGCTGCTCTGCCGGCTTCAACATCGGGATCGACGCTATGGTCAAACATGTGCGTGGTGCTTTGTGTCTTCGCGGCAAATGCACCGAAACGGGTGCCATTGTCGGTGGTATGAATATCGGCGCCAACCTGTATTGAGAAGCTATCGTTGCGGCCTTCAAAATTGCCAATGCTCGATTCATGTGTTTGTGAACCGGCACTGCCGACGACACGAATCCACGCGCCATTAGCATCCATCTCCGAACCACGTTCGCCTAAACGTTCTTGCAAGCTGCCCAGCAATGACAGACTCGCTTTGTTACCCATGTAGGGAATGACCAAGGCAGGCGATGTTATGCCGCGTGCCGTCGAGCGCAAGTACCAGTCGCCATCGGCTGGATTGACGATACCGTTTTGATAGAGGAAGTAATTAAATGCGCCGGCCCTCACCGAACCATTCAAGCTGAAAGCATTCGCCGCGGATGCGCCGGCCACATCAACCACCATGATGCCGTCGCCGGTAGTCAAAGCGCCCAAGCCCCCGACGTTATTTATCAGGATGCCTGTTGAACCACTCGCACTACCTGCAATCACGAAGCGATCCGTTAGGGAAGTATCGTCACCCAATACGGTGTCGAGCACCAAGGTGCCGCCGGTGCCCACGTAGTTTCCGGACACCGTCAAGGTATCGTTGGTCGCGCCGTCAGCCAAGTTGATTGTGCCGCTATTGGACAGGGTTTCAAGACCGCTGAAAGTTGTCGCGCCGCCAAAAGCCGTTATCAGTGCGAAGTTGTTGAACACATCGGCACCCAGGCCGAAATCACTGGTGCCGGTGGCTCTGAAGATACCGCTGTTGTTCACGGTATCGCCGTTGATGGTGAGATTGAGAAAGCCATTGACCGCACCCGATCCAGCAATGTTGACGACTGCCGCATGACCATCCGCATCGATCGCGGGACCTGCTGTCGCCGCGACAGTGCCATTCACGTTAATCGTAGTGTTACCTGTGCCCGAGTTGAGGGCAAAGATGCCGGTATTAGCGCCGGTTACGTTTCCGGCAGTAATAGTGACCGCACCAGTACCAGCTCCATTGACTTGCTGGGCAATAATGGCGGTGTTGCCGGTAGAAGTTACCGTGCCTGCATTGACCGTCACTGCACCGCCGGTGCTCAAGGCAAAAATGCCGTTGCCGGTGGTTGCGTTAACGGGGCCAACGGTGGTGACGGTGGTTGAACCGGTGCCGAAGTTCTCGGCATCCACACCAAAGCGGGCCGTGATCGAGCCATTGGCGGTGGCGTTGATATTACCGGTGCCGCCTGCTGGGAAGATCGCAGCGACGAGACCGGCATTGCCCGCTTGCACATTGCCGTTGGCAACGATCGTGGCATTGGCGGTGGCCGATTGGGTTTGAATATCGATGCCGTTTTGACCCGCGGTTAATGCCGTGACGGAACCGGTGGTGACACTGATGCTGCCGCCCGCGGCGGTATCGCGCACCACGATGCCATCACCGGCGGTCGAACTGGTCGCACCGGAGACATTCACCGTTACCGTGCCCGAACCATTGTTTTGAAGATTCGCTGCGGTATCGGTGCCGCCGACAAAACCGCCGGTGCCTTGCACCAGGATATTGCCGGTACCGCCGGTACCACCAATCAAATCAAGGCCGCGAGTTGCGCCGGTCACGGTGTTGGCGACATTCACTGTCACGGCATTATTGCCGTTGACGCTGATGCCCTGTGCTGCGGTACCGGTGACGGTACCGTTGGCGGTAATCGTTGTCGTGCCGGTGCCGCTATTGGTTGCCACGATACCGGTGGTGCCCGACACATTGCCTGCGGTCACGTTGATCGTACCGGCCTGCGCTGCATCGGTTTGCTGCGCGATGATGGCGATGTTGCCCGTGGATGTGACTGCGCCTGCATTGACGGTGATATTGCCACCGGAAGTCAGGGCAAAGATGCCATTGCCGCTCGTCGCATTGACGGGGCCGACCGTGGTGACGCTCGTCGAACCGGTACCGAAGTTCTCGGCATCGATACCGAAGCGGGCATCGATTGAACCGTTCGCGGTGACGTTAATATTGCCCGTGCCTGCATTGGGAAAGATCGCAGCGACGAGACCGGCATTACCCGCTTGCACATTGCCGTTGGCAACGATCGTGGCATTGGCGGTGGCCGATTGGGTTTGAACATCAATGCCGTTTTGACCGGCGGTTAATGCCGTGACGGAACCGGTCGTGACGCTGATGCTGCCGCCAGCAGCGGTATCGCGCACCACGATGCCATCACCTGCGGTCGAACTGGTCGCACCGGAGACATTCACCGTTACCGTGCCCGAACCATTGTTTTGAAGATTCGCTGCGGTATCGGTGCCGCCGACAAAACCGCCGGTGCCTTGCACCAGAATATTGCCGGTACCGCCGGTACCACCGATTAAATTCAGACCGCGAGTTCCGCCGGTGACCGTGTTGGCAACATTGACGGTCACGGCATTATTGCCGTTGACGTTGATACCTTCGGCGGCAGTACCGGTAACGGTGCCGTTGGCCGTAATCGTGGTGGCGCCGGAACCGCTATTCGTTGCAAAGATGCCGGTCGTACCGGAAGTGTTGCCTGCCGTGACGTTGATCGTACCGGCCTGCGCCGCATCGGTTTGTTGCGCGATGATGGCGATGTTGCCCGTGGACGTGACTGCGCCTGCATTGACGGTGACATTGCCACCGGACGTCAAGGCAAAGATGCCGTTGCCGCTCGTCGCATTGACGGGGCCAACCGTGGTGACGGTGGTCGAACCGGTACCGAAGTTCTCGGCATCGATACCGAAGCGGGCATCGATTGAACCGTTCGCGGTGACATCAATATTACCGGTAGCAGCAGCATTGAGAACCGCATCGACAATGCCGGCATTGCCAGCCTGAATATTGCCGTTGGCGACAACCGTTGCATTGCCAGTCAGCGATTGGGTTTGTACGTCGATACCATCTTGGCCAGCATTCAGTGCGGTTACCGCATTGGTGGTCACCGAAATGCCGGTGCTGGTCGCAACATCCCGAACGACAACGCCTTCACCTGTCGCTGCAGTAACCGATCCGCTGATGTTGATATTCACCGAACCTGCGCCGCCGGTTTGGGTCGCATTAAATGCATTGCCCGTGCCGTTGTTGGTGATGCTGCCACCGGTGTAGGTGATCGGGCCGCCGGCCGCGCTAAGCGACAGTGCTGCCGTGCCGCCGGCGGTGGGTGTGTTACCTGCATCCACCACGATCGCGCCACTATTGGTAACGCTGATGCCGCCCGTACCCGCATTGGAAACCGCCAAACCATTGCCGCTGACAGTCGCTCCGGGGTCTACCAGCAAGACGACCGGTCCGGGCAGGTTGCCCTGGTAATTGCGGTCATTGGGCGCTCCACCGGGAAATGTCGTATCGGTAGTCGAGGTGTTGCTGCACTGAACCGTGGTCGCGCCAACTGTGCAGTTCGCCCAGCTTTGTGTCGGCATCACCATGGTGGTAATCGCAGCGGCAATGGCACTGCTCAAAATCAGCCGCTGCACAGGAGTAGATCGTTTATTTTTTTTCATGACGAAATATCTCTTTCAGTTTGGAGAGTTAAGGGATGTGAGAAAAAATGCTTTCGAAGAAATAGACACAATTTGCCCGGCAGGACTGTGTTTAAGAATGCACATGAACATAGAGACGGGCTTTCGCTCCGAAAACGGACATGGATGTGGGAAAAAGATTCTTATTGACTTTGTCGTGGAAGACAGGTTTGCATGTAAGAAAACAAATCGGCATGCGAGCGTTGCCTCCATTTCGCGGCGTATGAGGTCATCATCCGAAAAATCGCCGAACATCGCGATGGCAGTGCAGGGTGATGCTTTAAACCTAAGAATCATGGAGATGGCCTCCAGAAGTTAACTGCTCACCCGAAATGTTAACCAGCCGCCGAGAAGACGGCGTTTTTTTAGACCTTGAATTACGCATCTGCACGCCACATCTATCTATCACGAAAAAAATCGCAGTTGACTGCACCAACCCCCATAGTCATACTGCGCCGCCTTCGGTCGGGCCCAAGGGCCCTCCTACAACAATCATCATAGGAGGCCGCTTGCGGGCGACGCCTACAACACCACGAGATTTTTATGCTTCTGTCCTCACCTCTACTGATGTTAACCAACACCCAGCGCGCAAGCGCGGGGCGGGTGCATTTGTTTTTGGTGATGGGCGATGGCATGTCGAAATAATCGACACCTCGCCGCAACACACAAAACAAAGCACCCATCGGGTGCTTTTTTATTGCCCGTAATTTTTCATAAACACAAAACCACAAACACCGGAGAAAGTGCCATGCATTTCGAAGCCGATACCGAAACCTAGCCGTACGCCTTATTGCCAACAGGGGCGTGCGGCCTCATGAGTTGGCAACAAGAGAGTATTTTTATGAACACCACGAACAACAAACTATCCCGCTGGCGCAACCTCGGCATCATCGCGCATGTTGATGCGGGCAAAACCACCTTGACCGAACGCCTGTTGTGGAAAACCGGTGCGATCCATCGCATGGGCGAAGTGCATGACGGCAATGCGACTACCGATTTTTCGGATATCGAACGCCAACGCGGCATCACCATCGGTGCGGCCGCCGTGCAAACGCATTGGCAAGACCATCGTCTTACGCTAATAGATACGCCCGGCCATATCGATTTCGCGATTGAAGTCGAACGTTCGCTGCGCGTGCTTGATGGCGCGGTCGCCGTGTTTTCGGCGGTCGATGGCGTACAACCGCAATCGGAAACCGTGTGGCGGCAAGCGCGTCGTCACGATGTGCCGACGATCGCGTTCGTCAACAAGATGGATCGCGTCGGTGCCTCGTTCGATAACACGCTCGAACAGATGCGCAACAAGCTCGATGCCAATCCCTGGGCCATCGGTTTACCGCTGGGCGCGGAAGAAGCATTGAATGGCTGGGTCGATCTGGTCGGTCAAACCCTCGTGCTGTGGAACGATGACGGCTATGCCGAACGTCGCACATGGTCGGTGGAAGAAACCGAAGCCTACGCAAAGCATCGCAATGCGCTCATCGCCGCCGTGGCAGAACACGACGACGAACTCGCTCGTGCCTACATCGAAGAACAGCTGATTGACGAACACGCCTTGAAGTCGGCCTTGCGTCGCGCCACCTTGAAAGGCGCCGGCGTGCCGGTGCTCGCGGGTTCGGCATTCAAGAACAAGGGAATCGAAACCTTGCTCAATGCCATCGTCGATTATCTGCCGTCGCCTGCTGACCGTCCTTTGGTGAAAGCCATGGGCGAGCAGGGCGAAACCATGTTGGCAGCCGATGCATCCGGCCCCCTCGCGAGCCTCGTGTTCAAGATCGTGCATCAGGAACACGGGCCGCTCACCTTCGTGCGCGTGTATTCGGGTACCTTGCGCGTCGGCGACAGCGTGTGGTCTTCGCATCAGCAACGCACGAAACGCATCAGCCGGTTGGCCGTTATCCAGGCCAATCGCACGCGTGATGTGGACCATGCGGTGGCCGGTGAAATCGTCGCGGTATTGGGTTGGAAAGATGCCGTCAGCGGTGAAACCTTAAGCCGTGCCGACACGCCTTTGTTGCTCGACACCATCCAGGCCCAGCCTGCGGTGTTGTCATGGCGCTTGAGTGTGGAAAAATCCGGCGACCTTATTCGTCTGGGTCAGGGTTTGGCCAGTCTTGCACAGGAAGATCCCTCGTTCCGCGTCGGTACCGATCCGGAAACCGGTGAAACCCTCGTGTGGGGCATGGGCGAGCTGCATCTGGAGGTCAGCATCGAACGTCTGCGTACGGAATGGAATGTCGATGTTCGCACCGGCTCGCCGCGCGTGGCTTACCAGGAAACGCCAAGCACCGATGTGCAAGGCGTGGAAGGCAAGTTGTCGAAACAGAACGGCGGTTCTGGCCAATATGCAAAGGTGGTGATTGATGTTGCCCGGCGCAACGACCCCGATATCGTGTTCGTGGATAACACCACCGGCGGCGTTATGCCTAAGCCATTCGTCAACGCCACCGAAAAAGGCATCCGCGCCGCACTGGCGGAAGGCCTGAAAGGCTACCCGGTGGTCGGCATTACCGTGACCCTGGTGGACGGCGAAACCCATGCCGTCGATTCCAACGACATGGCCTTCCAACGCGCCGCCGCCGAGGCTATCCGTTCCGCGTTGGCAAGCACCGGCACCACCGTGCTCGAACCGGTCATGCAACTGACCGTCGATACACCCGCCGGCAATGTCGGCGATGTGGTCGGTGATTTGCAGAAACGGGCCGGGCGTGTGGTTTACATCGAAGACAAGGGTACGCGGGTGGATGTGATTGCCCACGCACCTTTGGCGAGATTGGATGGCTATACCACGGCGTTGCGGTCGATGACGCAGGGGAGGGCGTCGGCTAGTGTGGCCTTTGGTCGGTATGAGGAGGTGAGGTTATAAGTGGAAGGGAAAGGAGCTGGGGAACTGGCTCCTTTTTTTAGCAAGCTATCGCATAAGATTTTGGAGCGGAAAAGGACAAAGCGCCGTTTCAGTGCTGGGAAGTTGAAGCCTTGAAAATCGACTTAAAGCCTACACACAGATAATAAGTACGTCGCTAGCAATGGAAGGCTAAAAATGACTGCAAATACGAATCTATTAAATATAAGGCTATTCCGTGATTTTGAAGAAGTAATGAGGGAACCGGGATACAAGGAAGATCTTCCGGTCAGTACGTCTAATTATCAATATCTTTTGGGGCATTATGATCTTAAGGACGAGGTTGCATGCTGCAGGCAAAAAGAATCAGGAATTCTCTGTAAGGAAGGCCATAAAAAAGGCTTCGTCGTAAAGCTTGTCGATGATTCAGTTACCGTTGTTGGTAATACATGTGCAACTACAAAATTTGGCGTTGATTCGAAAATTCAAAAGCATGCCAGTATGTACGCAAGCGAAAATGACAGGCAGGCCCGTATCGAACGCCTGGGTAATCTTTTAGGAAATAAAAGTAAAATTATTAACGAGCTTCGAGATGCATGCACACCCGTTTATCTGCTGAAGAAAAAGATTGAAGCGTTTATGGATAAGTTAGGTCGGCGCAATTGCACAAAATTGCAAGGCCGTAAGCCGCATTCAAAAATCACATTGACGTAGGGTGGATCCCGCGCAGCGGTATCCACCAAAATCTTGCCGGATGTTTGGTGGAATCGCCAAGAGCGGGCGGTTCCACCCTACGAATGTTGCATATCTGCCAAAAGGCCGTAAGCCGCAATCAAAAAATCACATTGACGTAGGGTGGATCCCGCGCAGCGGTATCCACCAAGTTTTGCCCGGATGTTTGGTGGAATCGCCAAGAGCGGGCGGTTCCACCCTACGAATGTTGCATATCTGCCAATGTGTCTATTTAATTCGCTCCAAATTAACCTCGTCCTGTTTATTCCAATACTCACTCAAGGATCAAAGGCCGTAAGCCGCATTCAAAAATAACGGTGACGTAGGGTGGATCCCGCGCAGCGGTATCCACCAAGTTTTGCCCGGATGTTTGGTGGTGGAATCGCCAAGAGCGTGCGGTTCCACCCTACGTGAGGTAGGGATTTTCTGACGGTTGATTCTCGTATTCGCTGATATTGCCGAGTTTGAATTTTTATCATGCTTGCGGTATGTCAAATTATCATCGTATGTGGGCGCCGGGCGGTACGTACTTCTTCACTATCAATCTGCTTGAGCGCAACAATAATGATTTGCTTGTTCGTCATATTCGTTTGTTGCGTGAATGTGTAGAGAAAGAGAAGCGGCGAAGACCGTTCAAGATAATTGCGTGGGTCATATTGCCCGAGCATATGCACTGGTTGTGGAAATTACCTGAAGATGATTGTGATTTTGCAACGCGATGGCGACGGATAAAAACGGATTTTTCTCTAGGGATTCCGAAAATCGAGAGGCTATCTACTGTTCGTGCAAAACGAGGCGAACGCGGGGTGTGGCAACGGCGATATTGGGAGCACCAAATTCGCGATGAGAACGACTTACTTGCACATATCGCCTACATCCACTTGAACCCCGTTAAACATGGTTATGTTCAAGAGGCTTCGGATTGGCCGTATTCTTCCTTTCATCATTATAAAAATATGACTTAGGGTAGATCCTGTGTAGGGTGGATCCCGCGCAGCGGTATCCACCAAGTTTTGCCCGGATGTTTGGTGGTGGAATCGCCAAGAGCGGGCGGTTCCACCCTACGATCTAGGTGCACAAGAATGATGGGGTGCGTTAGTAACGCACCTATGGAATCCGTATATCCGCGTATTCAACTTCAAGCTAGGTGCTTTTTTCTGGATCGGCAAACGTCTTGCATGTGTAATCAGCAGATTGGCTGCTTGTCCCACTTCTGAAAACAGGAGAAATCGTTCCCTGAAACTTATTCCGCATAAAACACCGTTGCCCATTTATTATCCTTGCTGCCGGCGATACGGGTGCTGCTGGTAATGCAGAACGAAGGCTGGTCATTCGCATCGAGCAATACGCGTTCGCAGTCGTGCGGCGGTGAAGAAAGCAGTTCCCATTCGCTGTTCGCCGCGGAGTACTTCCAGATTTCGAGAACGGAATCCATGTACTTGTATTTCTTGCGTGCGGCAATGCCGGTCGTGTTGTTTTCAAAATGGGTATACAGCACTACTGAGGGCGGACCCTCAAGCTGTTCCCAAGTCGTGCCTTTGTTGGCCGACAGCAATACCTTCGTTTTCCACATTACGGTCGGCGATATCGCGGTAAGCAAGCCGGTATTTTTCGATACGTTGAAACCCAGGATTTCCATGGGCAGCGGTATGTCCGTCCATTGCATGCTGCCTATCGACAGGCGCTGCAGAGTGGGAAATGTGGCCAGATAATAATCGTCACCCTGGATTTCTACCTTGACGTTTTTTAACAGGTAATTGCGGGTGGGCAGAGTCATTTTCCTTATTTCACTCAGGTCGCCCAGGTCATCCGCGGTTGCGGTGTAAACGCGAACGTCGAATTGAACATCTTTTGGCTTGGCCGCGGGTATGCGCTTCGAAGTGCTAATCAACCAGCGTTTTTCGGCGCGAAACACATGGATAAATTCGAGGTCTTGCTGGGGCAGGTCGCGGCGCGACCAGGTGCTGCCACCGTCATGGCTGAGTTTTATCATTCCAGTGTTGTATGCCGCCGTGATGGATTGGCCGTCAACGTTGACGGACTGAACCGGGTAAAGGCTCTGGGTGTCCACTGCGGACCATAGTCCATCGGTTTTCCTTATTCTGATCTGGCCAAAATCGGCGCCGTAATAAAGCACTCCGTCTTTATCCACGAAAGGCATTTCGCTGGTGGGTGCAGCGGTGGATTGGTAGGCTGCCAGGAATTCGGGAATGGTTTTCGTATTTCTCAACGTCATTCTTCGTTGCGGCGTGTTATTCGCCATGTACTGCAGGTTTACAATGTCGATCAGGGGGACGCCGGTCTCCTTGTAGACGTCCTTTGGAAAGGCGTACGGGATCGATTGCGAGGTCCATTGCAACGGCGTCGTGGATTCGAGCCTGCCGGAAAATTCGGAAATAGCCGCGTTGATGAAGCCTTTGGATTCTTCGTGGCGAAGCTGCAGCAACACCAATTCAAAATTGCCGATGTCGAAGGTCGCCAAGCTACCGAGATCGGTAATGGTTCGTGGTTTTACGGTGATGATTGCGTAACCACTCAATGCGTGATCGTTCATGGTGAATATCTGATAGTCGCCCGCCGGCACCCAGGCTCCGTAGGCGGAGATACCCGGATCATTTCGCGCGACCAGCGAATAATTCTTTTTGTTCTCGAGTGATTTTATCTTTAACTCTTGCTTGCCTTGGTTCAACGGCATGTTCAGATACACGTAACCGTCGGCTGGCAAAGCCGGTGCCAAATCTTGTTCCGCAAAAGCAGGATGAATACACAGGCCGATCAAGAGCAGTACGATTGCGGGAAGTTTCATCATGCGATTCCTTGAAATTCTGATTCGAATTATACAGGAGTGCGATGACTCGCCACGCCACGAAATTGCATCGGCAAGGGAAGCAAGTGTCGGCTTGACCTGCGCGCTTGCAGCCTGCGTATGCATGTGTATGTTGGGAATGTAAGATAGCCGCATGCAGTCGATATTGACCCTGTTCCGAGCATTGTTTTGCAACATCGTTATTTCGATGGTGGTGCTGTGCGATGCCTATGCTGCAACTCCGGTAAAGAACATGCTGCCCTTGGTGATCGAGGATGTCACCGTTATCGATGTCGTGACAGCACGCCGCATAAGTCCACGTTCGGTATTGATCGAGGACGGGCGCATATCCGCGATTGGCAAAGGCATCGATATTCCGGCCGGTGCGGTGCGTGTCGATGGCCGGGGAAAATTCCTGGTGCCGGGCTTGATCGACATGCATGTGCATTTGTTCAATAACGCTTCGCATCGACCCGCGAATGAATGGGCGTTCCCCCTG
>Ga0208628_1000200_pt1 | contig 36262 bp, 36 predicted proteins | sample LakWasMet16_LOW5_2_FD_183864 | JGI IMG/M metagenome (GOLD analysis project Ga0208628, IMG submission 183864) | Freshwater sediment methanotrophic microbial communities from Lake Washington under simulated oxygen tension - Sediment Metagenome... | ecosystem: Environmental > Aquatic > Freshwater >... | reverse complement strand
ATCTGGAAATCCGCCGACTGGATGCCCTGGATGAAAGACCGGCTGCCGGCGAAACGCGAGCTGGACGAGTTGACTGAAAAAGAAGTCCTGAATCTCGATACCTTGCCCGGCAACTTGAGTGCAGCCGTACGCAAACTTTGGGCGCAGCAACCTCGCGCCGCACTCGCCCTGCTCTATCGCGGCAGTGTCGAAAAACTGGCGGACCGTTTGGGCACTCCGTTTCCACCGGGCGCTACCGAAGCGGAATGCGTGCGCCGTTCACGCCGCCTGGCGCAGCCGGAATCCGAAGTCGTTTTCCAGAAAGTGGTGCGCGCCTGGCAGGCCGCCGCCTATGCACATCGTTTGCCCGACAGCGATGAATTTGAAACATTGCTCAATGAGTGGAGCATGCGCTGGGAGAAGAGCGCATGAAAACAAAAAAACTGCTGATTTCATTGTTGGTTCTGGTAGTGGCCGGATTGTGCACCTGGTATTTTCTCGCCAATTACAAACGGGTAAGCCACGATCGTGACCTGCCCATGCAGGGCGAAGCCCGATACAACCCGCTGTACGCATTGAAACTGAGTCTGCGTGCCATGGGGCAGAAAGCGGATTCGCATGCTCTGGTCGATTTGAAAAGCATGCAATTGAAAAGCGGCGACACTTTGTTGCTGTATTCGGCGCCGAGCGGCCTGTCCGAATCGCAGCTCGATGAATTGATTGAATGGATTGAAGGCGGCGGCCATCTGATCCTCAGGTCGCCCGGTGAAACTTTTCTCGACGACGACGTAACGCTGTATACAAAGCTCGGCGTTTCATCCGGCGACAGCGATGAAGAATGCCTTTCATACATGCCCCTCAATGAAAAAAAACCGGACGTACTTTGCGGCGAACGATTTTTTGTTGAAGACCTTGAATGGTATAGCTGGCTGCACGGCGACGAACAGCATGGCTATAGTCTTGGCCGCATGACCTGGGGCGACGGCACGGTCACCATCGCCAGCAATCTGGAGTTTCTGGCCAACGAGCATTTAAAAGAAAACGGTGCACGCCAACTCGGCTACCAGTTACTCGCCAATTCGATCGGAAAAGGCCGCTTCCATCTTGTTTATTCCACCGACATGGAGCCGTTCTGGCTACTGCTTTTGAAACATGGCTGGAGCCTGTTGGTACCCCTGTTTATATTGCTGGCCGCCTGGTTGATTTATCGCAGCCAGCGTTTCGGTCCCTTGCAGGCATCGCCAAATCAGGATCGCCGCGCCCTGCTCGAACACATCAGTGCCACCGGCGAATACATGTTCCATCGCCATCTCGCGCATGAACTGCATCTGGCGGTACTGGCGCTGTTCAATTCGAAACTTCGTCGCCGTGATCCATTAACGGCGGCGCTTAGCGGCGAAGCGCAAATACAGGCGCTGGCCGAACGCACGAAAATGGATCCGCAAAAAATTCGCCAGGCCTTGAAGCCCGGCACATTGAGTCAAAAAGAAAATTTCTTTCACAGCGTCGCCACCCTTATTCAGTTGAGAAACCAACTATGACCACCGAAAACGCAAACGCAGCGCCCACCACCAGTCCCATTACCGGCACTGATTTAACCCAACGTGTCGCCACCATCCGCAATGAAGTGTCGAAAGCATTTCTTGGCCAGCAGGAAGTTCTGGACCAGCTCCTGCTGGCACTGCTCGCCGGCGGCCACGTGCTGATTGAAGGCGTGCCCGGCCTTGGCAAAACTCTGCTCGTGCGCGCACTGGCGACCGTGATGGATTGCCAGTTTGCCCGCGTGCAATTCACGCCCGACCTGATGCCGAGCGATGTCAGCGGCCATGCTTTCTACGATCCAAAAACCGAAAGTTTCAAGATTCGTCGCGGCCCGGTATTCACCAATCTTCTGCTGGCCGATGAAATCAATCGTGCCCCGGCGAAAACGCAATCGGCCCTGCTCGAAGTGATGCAGGAACAGCAAGTCACGATCGAAGGCCGCAGTTTTTCGCTGTCACCGCCGTTCATGGCGATTGCCACGCAAAATCCGGTCGAGCAGGAAGGTACCTATCCTTTGCCGGAAGCGCAGCTTGACCGCTTCCTGATGAAAATCCTGCTCGACTATCCCGCCCATGCCGATGAATTGCAGATGGTCGCCGCCGTCAGCAAAGGTCGCAGCGTCAGCGATTTCGATATGTCGTCGCTGCAAAAAATAATCACGCCGGAAGAAATCGTCGCAATGCAAATGGGCACCGCGATGGTGGAAGTCGATGAAGTCGTGATGGATTACGCCGTACGCATCGTGCGCGCAACGCGTGAATGGCCTGGCATCAGTCTCGGCGCCGGTCCGCGCGGCAGTCTGGCGCTGGTTCGCACGGCGCGCGCGCAAGCCGTGCTGGAAGAACGCGATTTCGTAACGCCGGACGATATCCGCAACATCGCAAAACCTGCACTGCGTCACCGCATTGCCTTGGCCCCCGAATTGCAAATCGAAGGCCAGCGCGTCGATGACGTATTGAATGCACTGCTGGTGAAAGTCGAGGCTCCGCGCCGATGAGGCCAGCCAAGCCACTGCTATGGGTTTTACTATTGTGGGCATTGATTGGTGGCCTGGTCACCTTTCATCTGCTGCCGATGGTTGCCTGGCTGGCTTCGGGTTTGTTTTGTCTGGTGCTGTTTGCGCTGGATGGCTTTGCCTTGCGTGCCACCGCATCGCCCGAACTGGTACGCGATATTCCCGCGGTGCTGCCGGTAGGCGTCGAACGCGAAGTCGGTTTGCGCCTGCAGACTTTTACCCGCCGCAGTTTGCGTTGCGATGTACATGATTTACATCCTGGCCATTGGCTGACATTTGGTTTGCCGCGGCAGGTCACGCTGACGCCACACCGCGAACTGGCGATGACTTACCGCATTACGCCGGCAGAACGCGGCAGTTTCGAATTTCCCGGTTGCCAGTTGCGCCTGTATTCGCCACTGGGTTTATGGCGGCAGGTTCGCACTTTGCCGGTGAAACAAAGCATTCGTGCGTTTCCGAATTTTGCACCGCTGGCCAAGTTTGCCTTATTCAGTTCGGAACAGGCATCGCGCGTGGTCGGCGCACATTTGAAACGCCGCCGCGGCGAAGGCACCGAATTCCATCAACTCCGCGAATACCGTCTCGGCGACAGCATGAGGCAGATCGACTGGAAGGCAACGCAACGCGCCCGCAAACTTATTTCGCGCGATTACCAGGACGAGAAAAACCAGCAGGTTCTGCTGTTGATCGACACCGGTCGCCGCATGCTGGCAAAAGACGATGCTCTCTCGCATTTCGACCACGTGTTGAATGCAAGCCTGGTCGTTTCCTATCTCGCGCTGCGCCAGGGCGATGCGGTCGGCTTGATGGCCAGTGGCGGCGCGAGTCGCTGGCTGCCACCGCAGCGCGGACTCGGCACAGTCGACACCTTGCTTGATTGCGTTTACGACCTGCAGGCACAACCGGTGGCTACCGACTATCTTGCGGCGGCAACGCAACTTAGCCTGCGCCAACCCCGACGCTCGCTGATCATGCTGATCACGAATGTGCGCGATGAAGATATCGAAGACCTGATGATCGCCGTGCGCCTGCTGCAAAAACGCCATCTTGTCTGCGTTGCCAGCTTGCGCGAACAGGCTCTCGATACCACGCTGCTGAAACCTGTTGAAAATCTGAACGACGCGATTCTTGCGTCCGCAATGGCGCGCTACCTGGCCGAGCGCGCACGCGCACACGCCGCACTGCGAAGCCAGGGCGTATTCGTGCTTGATGTTACCTGCGCCGAATTGCCGGCGGCTTTGGTTGAACGCTATCTGGCCGTCAAACGTGATGGCTTGCTGTAAAAATCTATCGTAGGGGCGCCTGCTCGCTGTGCCCAAACACCACGACAAACCATAACGTAGGGGCGCCTGCTCGCTGTGCCCAAACACCACGACAAACCAAAACGTAGGGGCGCCTGCTTGCTGCGCCCAAACACCACGATAAACCATAACGTAGGGGGCGCCTGCTTGCTGCGCCCAAACACCACGACAAACCATCACCGTAGGGCGCCTGCTTGCTGCGCCCAAACACCACGACAAACCATAACGTAGGGGCGCCTGCTTGCTGCGCCCAAACATTGCGACAGACCATGACCGCTGCGGCCTAGCATTGCGACAGACCATGGGCGCAGCAAGCAGGCGCCCCTACGTTATACTTTTCTAAAAGGAGATCTTCATGCTTCTCGGCCTGCGCACTATCGCTTATCCCGCTCCCGATCTGGAGAAAGCCAAACAATGGTATTCGGAGGTATTGGAAACTCCACCCTATTTTGATGAACCTTTTTATGTCGGTTTTTCAGTCGGCGGTTTCGAACTGGGTTTGATTCCCGACGCACAACCCGGCATTGCGGGAACACAAGCCATGTGGGGAGTGGCGAATGTCGAAACGGAATTCAAACGACTTCTCTCGCTCGGTGCGACCGAACTGGAACCCGTTACCGATGTCGGCGGCGGAATCAAAGTCGCCTCGGTACAAGATCCATTCGGCAACCGACTCGGCATTATCGAAAATCCGCATTTTGATTTGGCGGCAGTCAGGTAATACATCGAAGAGGAAGCGGCATGGATCAATTCAATTATCTGGCTGTACTGATATCGATAATTCTCGGGCTGGGCATCACGCAATTGCTATCGGGTTTCGGCCGCTGGATTGAACACCGATCTTCATTCCGTGCCTATGGCCCGGCCATCTGCTGGGCCGGCATCCTGTTGCTGATACATGTACAAACCTGGTGGTCGATGTTCGTTCTGCGCGAACAAACCGAATGGACGTTTATCCAATTCGGGTTTGTCTTGTTGCAACCGATCATCCTTTATCTGCTATCCATCCTTGTGCTGCCGAGCGCATCACTAAGCGGCCTGAACCTGCGTGAAAGTTATTACGCACAACGCCGCTGGTTTTTCGGATTATTGATGGCCTTGCTGCTGGTAAGCGTGTTGAAGGATGTCGTGCTGTACGGTGACTTGCCCGAAACCCCGAATCTGGTATTTCATGCCTTGCTTTTCGCACTGTCTGGCATTGCAGTATTCACCGAGCGCGAGGGTTTCCATAAATTTCTTGCATATACGACTTCGATAAACGCTGGTGTCTACATCTGGTTGCTGTTCGGGCATTTGCAATAAGGCATTTACCTTGGATGGTGGGCACGCCCGCCCTGCAAATCAATCGCCGTTATGCAGGCTCACGATTTGTTTACGCAATTCTGCATAAATCGCATCGGTTTCCGGGCGAACGCCGTGCCAGATCGAAAAGCTGATCGCGGCCTGTTCCACCAGCATGCCAAGACCATCGAGCACGGTTTCCGCATTCGCCGCTTTTGCCCAGGCCATGAAAGCGATGGCGGCTTCGCTATAACTCAGATCTACGGCCAGCGTACGTTTGCTCACCAATGAGAACGGCAATGCCGTGCTGCTTGCACTGCGTCCTGCCGAAGTGGCATTGATGATGAAATCGAAACTGCCGAGATCTTTCAAATCTTCCCAATAACGCGGATGCACGCGTCCGGGTTGGCCAACCGCATCGGCGAGCGTATCGGCTTTTCCTGCAGTGCGATTGACCACGAATAATTCGCCGATACCGGCATCGAGCAAGGCAGGTGCAACGCCACGCGCGGCGCCGCCGGCACCCAGCAATAATGTTCTACGACCACGCAAATCGATGCGATGGCGTTCGGTTAAATCATGGATCAAGCCGGGGCCATCGGTATTGTCGCCATCCCAACCCGTTGCCGTGCGAATCAGGGTGTTTACCGCGCCGGCGCGTTGCGCGCGTGCGCTGGTATTTTCGCAATGGACAAAAGCGGCCTGTTTATGCGGCAGCGTGATATTCGCGCCGCGGCCGCCGAGTGCATAAAAATTGTCCAGTGCGTATGCGAAATTATCCGGTGCCGCTTCAATCGCGGAGTAATCAATCATGATGCCGTGCTGCTTGGCAAAGGCGCCATGTATGCGCGGCGATAGACTATGTGCTACCGGAAAACCAAAAACCGCGAAGTGCTGTGTCATGTGATTCTCCTGAAAATCATTTGCCAGTCGCCCGCGAATCGCCCGCAAGCGGCCTCCTACGATTCTTGCAAATAGCGCGCGGCATCCAATGCGAAATACGTCAGCACACCATCGGCTCCCGCACGCTTCATTGCTATCAAAGATTCGAGCACGCAGGCTTTTTCGTCAAGCCATCCGTTTTGGGCCGCCGCCTTCAACATGGCGTATTCGCCGCTGACTTGATACACGAAGGTCGGCACGCCGAAATGGTCTTTCACCCGGCGCACGATATCCAGGTAAGGCATGCCGGGCTTGATCATCACCATGTCGGCACCTTCTTCCAGATCCAGTGCGACTTCGCGCAGGGCTTCATCGCTATTGGCCGGATCCATTTGATAGGTGTATTTATTGCCGCTGCCCAAAGCACCCGCACTTCCGACCGCATCGCGGAACGGTCCGTAAAAACTCGATGCGTATTTCGCCGAGTAGGCGAGAATCCGGGTATTGATAAAACCTTCTTCTTCCAGCGCTTCACGAATCGCGCCGATGCGACCATCCATCATGTCGCTCGGGGCGACCACGTCGGCACCGGCGTATGCGTGCGACAAGGCCTGTGCCACCAATGCGGCGACGGTATCGTCATTGACCACATAGCCGCTGTCGTCGATCAGACCATCCTGGCCATGTGTGGTGTAAGGGTCCAGTGCGACATCGGTAATCACGCCCAAATCCGGAAACTCTTTTTTCAAGGCGCGAATCGTGCGCTGCGCGAGTCCGTTTTCGTCCCAGGCCGCTGCACCATCGAGTGATTTGGCATCAGGTGCGGTGACCGGAAACAGCACCATCGCCGGAATTTTCAGGGCAACGGCTTGTTCGGCAACTTTCAGGCATTCGTCAATCGAAAGGCGCTCTACACCGGGCATCGAGCTGATCGCCGCGCGACCACTGAGTTCATGCACAAACACCGGCAAAATAAAATCATTGGCACTCAAGGTGTTTTCGCGCATCAGGCGGCGGGAAAAATCGTCGGCGCGCATGCGGCGTGGCCGCTTCATCGGGAAAGTCATAGATTGCTCCTTTGCGAACATGATAACGCCGGATACGATAGGCGGATGCCATATTTTCGATCATTCCCGACCAGTGTGCGAGTCTGCCTTGTTTTTCTCGCCGTGTTGTCGCTCGCATGTGTGCTCGGGCCTTGGTTGATTCGCTTCGATCCACACCGGCCGGATTGGGATTTTTTATCGACAGCACCCTCTTTTCTTAGCGGCCACTGGTTCGGTACCGATGCGATTGGCCGCGACATCCTTGCCCGTACGCTGGCCGGCGGCCGCTTGTCACTGACGATCGGCGTGCTATCGAGTATTTTGGCATTGGCGCTCGGCGTCAGCATCGGCGCGATTGCTGGATACGCTGGTGGCTGGACCGAGCGTGTCATCGTGCGCTTGCTGGATGTGATGTCGGCATTACCGTTTTTATTGATCGTGATTTTATTGCTGAGTCTGTTCGGGCGTTCGATGTTTTTATTATTGGCTGCGATTGGCGCCTATGTCTGGATCGATCTGGCTCGTGTGATGCGCAGCGAGGCCGCCCGTTTGCGGGAGGCACCTTTCGTGCTTGCCTCCATTGCCGCCGGTGCGCGTTTCGATCAGGTGTTGCGCTGGCATTTATTGCCGAATCTGATGCCGATCGCCTGGGTGTATCTGGGATTGATTCTGCCCCAGGCCATTCTGGTCGAAAGTTTTCTCGGCTTTCTGGGCCTCAGCGTTGACGAACCTTCGGCAAGCTGGGGCAGCCTGTTGTACGAAGGCGCACAGGAAATGGATAGCGCGCCGTGGTCGCTGATTTTTCCGGCGTTTTTTCTGGTCGCGACGCTGGCCAGCTTCCAGTTTCTCGGTGATAGCCTGCGTGACTGGCTTGATGTCCGCAAGGAAGATTCGCGATGACGCCGGTTTTCAGCGTTGAAAACCTGCAAGTGCATTTGGCAAAACAGTCCGAGCCTTTGCTTGGCCCCCTGTCTTTGCAATGCGCCCAGTCCGAATGCCTCGGCCTGGTCGGAGAATCGGGCAGCGGGAAAAGCCTGACCGCATTATCGCTGCTCGGCTTGTTGCCGCCGGGCCTGCAATCAAGCGGGCACCTGCAATTTTTCGGCGAAGATATCGTGTTCAATTCGCCTCGGCATCTCGCCTTGCTGGGCCATGCCATTGCCTGGATGCCCCAGGATGCCTCGGCCGCCTTGCATCCTTTGCGCACGGTCGGCGACCAGCTTTGCGAATCGATTAAAGTCTTGCAGAAAATTCCCGCCGGCGAAGCAAAAAAAGCGGCACTGCATTTATTCGCGCAACTCGAATTGCCGGAACCGGAACAGCTACAGCATCGTTATCCGCACCAACTCTCGGGCGGACAACGGCAACGCGTGCTGCTGGCGATCGCACTGGCCGGAAAACCGAAAATCCTGATTGCCGACGAGCCCACTTCCGCGCTCGATCCACGTTTGGCGCGGGAAGCACTCGAGCTGCTCGATTCATTGCGGCGAAAATTGCAGCTGGCGATCCTGTTGATCAGCCACGATTTGCCGCTGCTTGGCGCCTACGCACAGCGCGTGACGGTTTTACAACACGGTAAAGTGGTCGAAACCGGCAGCGTGGAACAGATTTTCCGCGATGCCCGGCATCCCTATACCCGCGAGCTGCTCGCAGCCGAACACTTGTCCGCACCTGCAGCGCATGTGATTGGCGCATCCATTTTGCAGGTGGATCAACTCAGCATTCGCTACCCGCGTGCAAAAACCAATGCCGTTGACCAGGCGCAATTCGATCTGAAGCGCGGCGAATGTCTGGTCGTGCTCGGAGAGAGCGGCAGCGGCAAGAGTAGCCTCGGTCGCGCCTGTCTTCGCCTAATCAAGCATGGCGTTCACGGCAGCGTGAAACTGGACGGCGAAGATATCCTGCAGGCATCACGCCAACGACTGCGCTTGCTGCGTCGACGCATGGGTGTTGTCTTCCAGGACCCGGCCGCCTCGCTGAATCCTCGCAGAAAAATCGTCGATATCATCGGCGAACCGCTGTGCATACAAACCAATATGAACGCCGTGCAGCGTCGCACCCGCGCAAGCGAGTTACTACGCCAAGTCGGCATGGACGATAGTGCGCTTGACCGTTACCGGCACCAGTTTTCCGGTGGCCAGCAACAACGCATCGCGATTGCGCGCGCATTGGCGATGTCGCCGGACATTCTGCTTTGCGATGAAGCCGTTTCCGCGCTGGACGCCCACCATCGTTCGGAAATCGTAAGCTTGCTGGGAGATATAGTTCAGAAGCGTGGACTGGCACTGGTGTTTATCACGCATGACCTCGCATGCGCCAAAGCTCTGGCGGATCAGGTGCTAGTCATGGATAAGGGACGTATTTTGGAACAGGGTTCGGCCACGAATATTTGGCAGCACGCGCAACATCCTGTAACACGCGCGCTTATCGCAGCCAGACCACACGCTGCAAGCTAGACGAAAACAGCTCTCTGTGGCAACGTGCTAACAATGGCTTTTAGAAATCTTCTCCTGCGCGAACCCGACTCTTTCGACCAGACATTGCTCTGGGCGCAGGACATGGCCTCACTCGCAAGTGCAACCCTGCTCCATTTCGAAAGCCTGGGCGCACGCAATGCCAAACTGGTCTGGCATACGGCTTTATCCGAACCCAATGACTGGAAGTCGGTACCGGATGCGGAATTGACCGATGACGAAATCATCCTGATCCGGCAAGCCCGCCAGCAAGGCAGCTATGCCGAGAAAATCGGTACCGAAATCCTCCACGTCGCCATTTTATTGACCGGCCAGCAGCATCTCTGGGCCTGCCTCTGTGTTGATCTCGATACCAATGCCTCCGATCCTCGCCAGCAACCAGAATGGCAGGAATCACTGAGCAAACTCGCGCTGCGAAGCCAGTCGGTATTGCAAACCGAGCGTTTGCGGGTTGACGTTGACCGTCTGGCCCGCGCCGAACGTTTGCAGCGCTCGCTGTTCGCGATCAGCGATCTGGCCAACTCCGACAAGGAAACGCACGAAGTCCTGCACGATTTGCACCAAATCGTAGGGCGCCTGATGTATGCCGAAAATTTCTTCATTGTCCGCTATGACCGCAGCGATGAAACCATGCGCTTCATTTATTTCGTCGATGCGCACGATTCCATTCTTCCCGATCCCGAAGAAAAAATTCACACGAAAGATATTCCCAACAGCGTCACCATGGCGATGTTGCGCTATGGCAAACCGATTCACGGCCCTTCCAGCGAAATCATCAAGTCACTCGATGTTCCGCGCGATGAAAGCCTCGGCCCGGAAAGCCTGGATTGGCTTGGCGTTCCCATGCTCGATCACGGCGAAGTGGTCGGCGGCGTGGTGGTGCAAAGCTACGATGCCGAGCACTGTTACACCAATGAAGACCAGGCGTTGCTGGCCTATGTCGCGCAACACATCCTGACCGCATTGCAAAGACGCGAAGCGCAGGAAGAACTTGAAAAGCGCGTCAGCGAGCGCACCGCCGAACTGCAGCAGGAAGTTGCCGTGCGCCAACGCGGCGAACGCCTGCAACAAGCGCTATTCCGTATTGCCGAAGTCAGCCAGAGCAGTGCCAGCATGGATTCGTTTTATGCCTCGGTGCATAAAATCGTCGGCGAATTGCTGCATGCAAAAAATTTCTATATCGCTTTCATCTCGGAAGACGGCGAAAACCTCGAATTTCCCTACACCGCCGATGAACGAGATGTGTTGCGACACAAGCGTCCGATGGGCAAGGGCCTGACCGAATACGTGATACGCACCGCCAGGCCCGCCTTGTTGAACCGCCGTGATATCGATGCGCTCGAACAGGAAGGCGAAGTCACGGTCACCGGTACCAAATCGGTCAGCTGGATGGGCGTGCCCCTGTTTTTGACCGGCGATGTGAAAGGCGTTATTGCATTGCAAAGCTATACCGAGGATTACCATTACGCGGAACTCGACAAGGAACTGGTCAGTTTCGTCGGCGTGCATATTGCCAATGCGCTTGAACGGCGCTTGACCAACGAAAACCTGCGCAAAGCCTATGCCGAACTCGAGCATCGCGTTACCGAACGCACCTATGAATTGGCCCATGCCAATAACGAATTGCGCGACCAGATCCTGGTGCGCGAACGCATGGAGCTCAAACTCAAGCATGAAACCCTGCACGATGCGCTGACCGGCCTGCCGAATCGCAGTCATCTGCTGGGCCGTCTCGGCCGTGCATTGGGTCGTTACCACAACGATGCAAGCCGTTTGTTCGCCGTATTGTTTTTGGATCTTGACCGCTTCAAGGTTGTGAACGATTCCGTCGGCCATCTGGTCGGCGACGAACTTCTGAAGGAAGCCGCAAAACGCATCAGCACCTGCATCCGCGAGCCCGACCTGGTATCGCGTCTGGGCGGCGACGAATTCGCGGTCGTACTCGAAAATATTACCGACCAGGAAGACGTGACCATTGTGGCAGACCGGATTATCCGTGCACTCAGTGCGCCGATGCGTATTGCCGGCAAGGAATTATTTACCTCGGCCAGTATCGGCATAGCCATCGTCGATGCGCGTTATCGAAACCCCGAAGAATTATTGCGCGACGCCGACGTTGCGATGTATCGCGCCAAGGCTAGTGGTCGCAAAAAATATGCCTTGTTCGATGAAGGCCTGCATGAAATCGCGTTGAAAACGCTGGACCTCGAAAATGATTTGCGCCGAGCCTTGCATCGCCACGAATTCCAGCCCTTCTATCAACCGATTGCACAATTGATTGACGGAAAAGTGGTGGGTTTCGAAGCCTTGATGCGCTGGAACCATCCAGAACGCGGCTTGCTGGCACCCGGTGAATTTCTGGGTGTGGCGGAAGAAACCGGCAATCTGGAAGCGATGGATTGGCAGATTTACGAACAGGTCTGCATTGATCTGGAATCGCTGGTCGTAATGGGAACCTACGTTACCCTGAATGTTTCGCCGGTACATTTGCGCGACAAGACATTTGCCGAACGTTTTCTGGCATTGATGGACCGCCACCACGTAAAACCGGAAAGCATCAAACTGGAAGTGACCGAAGGTGCCTTGCTCGAAGATCCGGAACAGGTCGCAAGCTGTCTCTACATTCTGAAGAAACTCGGCGTGCAAACCGTGCTCGACGATTTTGGTACCGGCTACTCCTCGCTTTCCTATCTGCACCGCTTCCCCTTGTCGGGTTTGAAAATCGACCGCTCCTTCGTCAATGCCTTGCAGGAAGGCGAAGCCGGCGGCAGCACCGCAATTGTGCGTGCCATCCGCCTGATGGCCGATTCACTCGGCCTGGACGTCATCGCCGAAGGCATTGAAACCGAAGACCAGCGCCAACAATTACGCCTGCTCGGACTTTCGCTCGGCCAAGGTTATTTATTCGCCCGACCGGCCGATTTGAATACGGTTTGCGAAAAATACGTCTTTGGCAATGCCGCGGTTTGAGCTATCCGAAACCGAAAGATTGACGGCACTATTTCACTGATGCGCATGTGCTGAAAATTTCCGATTGTTCCGGAATATCCTTGACGTATGCTCGACAAAGTTTGAGCATGACGCTGTTGCTCCGGCAAGGGGCGTAGAGATGGTTAGAGTCCAAATGTCCGATCCGGAAATCCAGGCAAAAGCCTTTTACAAACAGGTTGCAGCCACACGCTTGGTGTGGACAATACGCGACGAAGCGGGAATTCCCGTTCCTGAATGTGATGATGGCACCAAAGCAATGCCATTCTGGTCATCACGCGCGCTTGCGGAATTCATCATCCAGAATGTTGCCGATTACCATGGTTTTCAGCCAATGGAAATTTCCTGGCAGGATTTCAAGGACAAATGGGGGCCAGGCCTCACAAGAGATGGCCTGCTTGCCGGTGTCAACTGGGCGGGCAGCACTGCGTCCGGCCCCGACATCATGCCTGCCGAACTGGTAAAAAATGTAGAGACGGCAATTCGCAATGCGCTCTAGCAAGGCAATCAAGGCAAACTGCGCGGGAAGTTGCGTTGGGGTTTTGCATCCGTCAGCATGCGGGCACCATTGTTTTTCTTGTCAGGGCTAGCGTGAAAAAATCCACTCTGCTGATCGTTTTTCTGGGACTTTTCGTTTCCTTCGCCTATCTGTTCGGGTGGGAGGAGTTGGAGAACGCTTTCGAACACTCGAAAATCAAGGAAGCGCCCGGCTTTACTTTCGCAAAGAAGACCAAAGTTATTACGGCAATCCCGGAAAATCTGGGTACGCGGCGGGTAGTCTTTGTTTTCGAAGTGGACGGCAAAACCTATTCAACCATCACCTCGCGTACCGATATTCAGGGTGCAATCAAGTACACCACTCTCCCCGAGTACTCGAAAATCATCTACGACAAACGAGATCCTGCCATAGCCACGCTGCAGCACTACTATGACTTTGCAGAAAAAGATCACCGCACTCTTGGGAGATCCATGGTCGTCGTTTCCGTACTTGCCGTGCCACTTGCACTGCTTGTAACGCTATTTATCTGGCTCATCGGCCTACTGGTCAAACGATCACGGTCTGCGTAAAAATACCGGTTTCCGGCTTTTCATTTGCCGGGTTGGCAGCTTGTTTCCTTTATTGATATCAAAAGCAAATCCCCATGTCCTTTCCTGATGTCATCGATGCGTCAAAAGTGGGCAGCTACCCCGCTGCGGCAAAAGCCGGCGGTGGATATGTTTGGGATGCGGTACTTGAATACCGGGTTTGGTGTCATCCAGAGCGTGGTGCACCCGACCTTGCAGATGGCAACGACTATTTTTACTCCTTTGAAACCTATCAAGAGGCGCTGGATTTCTCGACCCGAAACGCGGGAGCCGAAGAACCGCTCGCACTTGTACTCCAGGAGGAATACATAGACGAGCCAAGCGAAGGACAGTATTTCCATGTCAAAGAGCGAAGAATCACCGAGTGGCCCGTTGTCTTCCTGAAACGCCCCAGGAGAACTCAAAGTACGATCCCCGACTTTCTTTCGCCGGATGCGCCAAAAAACCGGCTGGACATTATTCGCGGCTTGGCAACTCCGCTGTAGAACTACGATGGAAGTACCGAATGTTTTCGCAATCGACCGATTTAATTTGCAAAATACTGTTCAATCAAGGAGAGTTCGACATGAAGCAACGAATACATGGCAATGCTCACGCTCTGATAATCACGGGCTTGTCGGTTTTGACAATTTCTTCGGCTATGCTCACCCGGCAACACAATGATTTTACCAATGGCCTGGGTTTCGGCGTTGGCATCGGGCTTCTCATGCTCGGCATTTACGGCTTCAGGCGGCAATAAGATTGTTTATTGAATCCTTCCGCACCAAGGCTCCAAGCACGTAACCCGACGACATGCATGCTTCCACCAGAAAAATGGAGGCGTCCATGGAAACACGGCATTCAAGCGAGTTATCATCCGACCTGGCAGCCCCTTGTCCTGGTGCCTGGATGTCAATGACATATTCCGAACTCATCTCGAGAAAAGCCAGGCTCCTCATCAGGTTAAGCGGATTCATTGCGCTGCCAAGCATCATCGCATGTCTGGTCGCCTGGTACGGGGGTGACGAGAAAAATTCCTTTGTTGTCTGGTGCAAAGCCTATTGGTGGCTGGTGCTTGCAGGCTCATATATCTCTTATCTTTTTGCTGCGGTAATCATGTCGTTTCTCATGCGTTGCCCCTTATGCAATTTTCGTTTCGCTCGTGCCGGCATCAACAGGATCACGCTTGGCTACGATACGTCCGTATTACAGTACTGTCCAAAATGTGGCGGCTCGTTCAAGCAAACGGTAAATCACTGACTTCATCTCGAACGGTGCAATCAAGATGGCCACGATGCAGGCGTTTTACGTGAATACATTGCACTCCACTATTATTTTTGCTGGCGGATCGAATGAAAGAATCACCTGCTCTTGGTGTTAGTGAGGACTTGATCTTCGCGGCAGAGACTGAACTCGGCATAAGATTTCCATCCGCATTGCACGAGATCTGGAAAACCTATAATTGCAATAATCTTCCGGGCGGCTGGCGCGTATTTCCGGTATTTGATCCCGCCAATCCGCGCAAAACCGCAGGCAGCATTGCCTATGAAAATACCCGGGGCGCCTGGGGGGTTCATGTCATGGAATCGGGCCTGCTTTCCATCGCGGACAACGGCACGGGCAATCAACTTGTACTGAAAGTTGTTTCCGGCGAAGCGGGTCCGGAGATTTTTCGCTGGAATCACGAAACCGAAAAACTCGCTTTGTGGAAACCGGGCATGGAAAGCATTCTTCGCATTGCAAAAAAAGAGCGCGAAAATGTGACTAAAATACATCAACGCCATTTGCAAAAAAGCTGACCTGGCAATGACTCCAGACTTCATGTTCTTGCATCGAACGCAGGTTTTCATTGGTCACAGCCATCGACATCGACTTCCTGCAAACTGCCGAAGCCATTACTCCGCCTCTTTGTTTTCACTGCCAGGTAAGCCATGGAACTACTTTCCCTGCTGCACAACATCCGCTCGGTCAATATCGAAGCGCTTGCCGAATTTGCCGCCAACAATCCCGATGCCCACGTCGAAGCCGCACTTCGCACAGACGACGGCGAACTCGCCTTGGACGGCCCCTGGTCATTGCCTGTCAGGGTAGACATGATTCTTGCCGAAGATGGTGAGATTACGGATTCGATTACGGTTACTCCGGACAAGAAAATTTCCTTCGAAGTATTTGAAACCCTGATTGGCGGACTGCCTGTCAGGCTTTCACCGTTTGGCTGGGACTACACGCATATCAATATAGCCTTTCGCAATCCGCCCGCATCGCTGGAAGCCCTAAGCGCCTGGTTTAAGCACTGGTTCGATATGGAAGACGAGAGCGAAGCGGATGAAAATCAGCTCTACAACGTGCTGCATTTCATGTCGGACCCGGAATATACGGTCTCCGGCATGAAGCTCGTCGTTGATTTTGGTTCTGCACCGGCCGAAGCTTTTCCGGAACTGTTTTCAGTGCTGGCAAAGTTGGGCGCAACGAGTGCCGAGGTAAACTAAAACGCGGGCACGAATTTACAAAAGCACTTCCATCATGCGGTAACCGGCGTCTTCCATGCCGAGGCTTTCATAGGTTTTCTGTGCGTTTTTATTTTCGTGTTCAACGTAGAGGCGCAAACCGCAAACTTCGGACGTTTGTTCCGCGATTTCCTTTACATGCCGGTACAGATGCTGGAAAACTCCCTGCCTGCGAAAATCCGGATGCACGTAAACGCTTTGTATCCACCACCAGTCGCCATTGCGCCAATCACTCCACTCGGTTGTCAGCATCAAGGTACCCACCGGCGTATAACCGGACATCGCGATGAAATAACGCGCCCGTTTCGGATCGGCGATGCCCGCCTGAACACCTTTCAAAACCGTTTCGCCGTCAAGATGCTTGTGCTCGGTTTCCATCGCCATGGCCTGCGCCCAGGCAGCCAGCAATTCTGCATCCTGCATGCCTGCCAAACGTATTTGCATCGGTTGGATCGGCATCATTCCGCCTCCCTGCCAAGACCGGACCAGTTCGCGCAATATTCATAACTGTATTGTTCTTCATCCCAGGCATTGGGAATAGGACTGCCTGAAATTTTTTTCATGACCTCAAGCGTCTTGTCCTGATCATAGGCGCTGCATGCGATGCGGGCATAACTATTGATATTCCACTGGTCCGGATAATCCTTGATTACCTGATCAAAGCCGGCCCGCAAGTCGGGCCAATGCTCGCGCCAATTCGCGACATCCTTGTCACCACATCTTGTGCAGACGTTTGCCCAATAAATTCGTGCATATACTGCGTTCGCATTTTCGGCACTCAGGTTTTTTCCCGCATATTTGGCGAACTGTTCGAAAGAGTCCGCATCGCCATGCCATTTTGGCAGATAAAATACCGATGCATTGAAGTAAATCGGATAGTAGTCCGGATAGCGTTTTGTCGCCTCGTCAAAATACTTTCTGTAACTTGCTTCATCAGTGGTGTTTGCCGCCCTGAGCACGATGAATAGTTGCGAATACCATTCCGGATCACGCTCCGAAATGCTTTTATGTTCAAGCAGGAATTTTTTCGTTTTTGATATTTGCGCCTGGAACTTGTCGCCCGCATCTTCGGATACCGTGCCGGCATAACCGTCGCCCCGGTAAAGCCAGGCACGGCTGATCATCGACATGGACAATGCGAGATGAGCAGCATCGGAAGACTTGTTGCCCTCGATCCAGCGGGAAAACTCTTCATCATTCTGGTCATATACGGCCTCGTCCCGGGCGCGGCCAATCATGTTCTCGAAGCCTGCGTAATAAAAACTCTGCAGCCACAAACCGCTGGACGTCCTGATCTTGTTGGAGCGCAAATAATCTATCAGCGCATCCAGTGATTTGTAGTCCTCGATTTCCGAGAGGTTTTCCGTACAGCGCGTGATGTAATTCCGCAACTCGCCTTCTGCGAGGGTGTTGGGGTCCGCCGGCAAAAAAGCCCGGCAGTAAGGAAGATCCATTACGGCTTTCGGGGACGATATCGCTGCGACCGACGGTTGTGAAGCCGATGCGTCTGGCTTCACTTTTTCCGCGGAATCTATTTTGCTCGCAATCACGAACGAAGCAATACCAAGCAATATTACCGCTACCGGAATTTTAATTCTCACGTCATTCCCTTTTCTCTGTTGTTTTCCGGACCACTTTTGGCAAACCTAAACATTAGTCGACTTGTTCTTCCGCCCCGCACCCAGTTTTCGCGTCAAGGTATTTCGGCCAAGACCCAGCTTTTCCGCTGCCTGCTGCCGATGGCCATCGGTAAAATCCAGCGCAGTCTCCAGCAGTATCCGGTCGAATTGTTCACGCAGTTGCGCGTGAATATTCTGCTCGTTGCGGCTAAGCAATTGCTGCGCGTTACGTGCCAATGCCTGTTGCCAGATATTCTGCGGCTCTACTGCAAGTTCATTGCTTCGCAAACAGGCCTTCAGGTCTTTCAGCCCGATGCTTTCACCAAGCGCCAATGCCGCCAGGCGCCAACACAAATTTTCGAGCTCACGGACATTGCCGGGCCAATCATGCTGCTCCATTCGCGCCAAGGCTTCGGGCTTGAAGCGTTTGACCGGTGCGTTCAACTGTTTTGCGGCCTGCTCGAGAAAGCGTTGCGCCAGTACCGGAACGTCGGATTTTCGATCGCGCAGAGGCGGTAGCTGCAGACGCACCACATCGAGCCGGTGCAACAAGTCGGCGCGGAATTTTCCTTCGCGGACCAAAGCTTCCAGATGTTGATGCGTTGCCGCAATTACGCGCACATCCACTTTTATCAATTCACGGCCGCCGACGCGGAAGAATTCGCCTTCGGCCAGAACCCGCAACAATCGTGTCTGCAATGCCGCCGGCATGTCGCCGATTTCATCGAGAAATAAAATGCCGCCATCGGCTTGTTCAAAACGCCCGATCTGTTTTTTATTTGCGCCGGTAAAAGAACCCGCTTCGTGGCCGAATAATTCCGACTCCAATAGTTCTGCCGGAATTGCCGCGGTATTCAAAGCGACAAAAGGATTGTTGGCACGTGGTGATTCACGATGCAGGGCACGCGCCACCAACTCCTTGCCGGTTCCGGTCTCGCCGGTGATCAAAACCGACAGCGGTGCCTGCGCAAGACGGCCAATCGCACGAAACAGTTCGCGCATCGCCGGCGTGCTACCGAGCAATTCGTTTCCGCTTTCATTTTGCTTCAGTACTGCCACCGGTTCTTTTTCCGGCAATGCGCGCGCAACCAGGTTGACGGCTTCATCCAGGTCAAAAGGCTTCGATAAAAACTCGTGCGCGCCGCCGCGAAAAGCGCTCGCGGTGGAACTGATATCGGTATAGGCCGACATCACGATTACCGGCATGGTGTCGTGGCGCTTTTTCAATGCTTCCAGAAAACTAAACCCGTCGGTGCCCGGCATTCGCACATCGGTAATCACCAGATGCGGCAGGGCTTCGGTACTCAATGCCGACAATGCGGTATCGGCCGAATCAAAACTATGCACCTGATAACCCGCCTCACGCAGCGCCTGACTCAGCACGATGCGAATGCTGCGATCATCGTCGACGACCCATAATCGCGAATTATTCGTCATCGCTTTCCAGTTCGTTGTCGTTGACCGGCAACAGCAAGGTGAAAACCGTATGGCCCGGGCGCGAGCGGTAGCCAAGCGAACCGCCGTGCTCGCGCGCGACTTGCTGCGCCATTGCCAAACCCAAGCCAGTGCCTTCGGCGCGTCCGCTCACCAGTGGCAGAAAAATTTGTTCGGCCAGATCTTCAGGTACGCCGCGGCCGTTATCGGAAATTTCCACACGCAAACTCAAACGATGTGCGGTGTCGCCGATCAACACGTGATGTTCTGCACGCGTTTTCAAGCCCACTTGCGAAGCGCCGGATTGCAATGCATTGCGAACAAGATTCCAGATTGCCTGCGTGAGTCTGTCGGCATCGGCATACAACTCGGGCAGACTCGGATCGTAATCGCGTACCAGTTTCACAGCCCAGCCGGCGTCGGTATCGGCCAATTGCAGCACGCGCTCAAGCACCGCATGAATATTGGCAGGGCCAAACTCGCGTGGTGGCGCGGGATTCAATAAACGTTCGACCAGTGCCGCCAAACGTTCCACTTCGGTGCCGATCAATTCGATCAGCTCTTTTGAATCCTGATCATCAACGCGACGCGACAATAATTGCGCCGCCCCTTTCATGCCGGCCAATGGATTGCGAATTTCATGCGCCAGCCCTTTCAACGCCGCCGACAAAGCAGCAGGCAAAACCTTCGCCGGATCCTCGCCGAGAAATTCCTCGGTCGGATGCGCTTCCAGCCTGACTTCGCCGTCTTCCAGACGCGTCAGCCAAAGCTCGGCGAAATGCTCATTGGAACCAGGAAACGCCAGACGCGCGCGATGCACCCGCAGCGTGTGGCCTACTTCGGGCAAGCGCTGGAAAACTTCGGCCAAACGGCCCAATTCGACATCGAGCTCGCTCAGCGGCATGCCCTGCAAACGCCGGACACTGACCCCCAGCCAACTGGCAAACGCCTGATTGCAGGTCTGGACGGCACCGGACGATGACAGCCAGGCCACCGGGGTGGCCAAGCTTTCAACGGAGGCATTTAGCGGGTCAGACATTGCACCATGATAGTGCAAACTGCCGATGCCGAGCGATATTTTTTGGTGCTTTTTATTTGTATAACTCCACTGTTTATCACTGTTTACAGAGCTTGGGGTTTTTGACCTTGCCCCACTTTCACATCGTACCGTTGAATAGATAAACGTCAGCTTGCAGTCAGAAGCAGACATTAGCCTACTCTTCAAAAACTACTTGCATTACGTAGCATCATAAAATATGATGTCCGTCATATGAAAAAAGCCTTCGCAAGCTCCAAAGAAGTCACCCACGACCGTATCGTTGACGCCGCGGCACGTGCCATCCGCCGTAGTGGCTATAACGGCACCGGCGTTGCCGACATCATGAAGGACGCCGGTCTGACGCACGGTGGCTTCTACGCGCATTTCCCGTCGCGCGAAGCGATGCTTGCCGAGGCTGCCGACCGTGCCGGTGGTGAAAGCGTGGCAATGATGGAACGTATCGCCGCCAGCTTGCCACCGCAGCAGGCCCTCTCCGCCATGATGCAGGCCTATCTCTCCAAGGAACACCTTGAGGGGATTGAGAATGGCTGCGCTGTTGCGGCGCTAGGCTCTGAGATGCCACGCCAGGTGCCCGAAGTAAGGCATGCGGCCACGCGTCGCATCAAGGAGATGATTGATCTTGTCGCTCGACAGTCGCCCGACTGGGGGCAGCCGGGTGCGCATGAACAAGCGCTGGTCACCATCGCGACAATGGTCGGCACCTTGGTGCTGGCGCGTGCCGTCAATGACCCCAAGCTCTCCGATGCGCTTTGCAAGGCGGCATTGAAACATCTCTCCCCAACCCAGAACTGAGCCCGCAAAAAATTGGCGGGCTTACGCTTGATCTTTAATATGACGCTCATCATATATTTCACCCAATTACTCAAGGAACTCTCATGAAAACGAATGGCTCCATCGCTCTCGTAACAGGCGCTTCATCAGGTATCGGCCAAGCCACTGCCCAACGGCTCGCACTGGCTGGCTACAAGGTCTACGGCACCAGCCGAAAGGGTGCCGAGTCTGAGCAGGCTTTCAAAATGCTGTCGCTTGACGTGACTAGCGACGAATCGGTAGAAACTGCCGTGAAGGAACTCATTCGGCTCGAAGGCCGCATCGATTTGCTCGTGAACAACGCCGGCTTTGGCGTTGCGCCCGCCGGAGCGGAAGAAAGTTCGATCGAGCAAGCCAAGGCGATTTTTGAAACCAACTTCTTCGGGCTTATCCGCATGACCCGTGCCGTTGTTCCGCATATGCGACGCCAGGGAAACGGTCGCATTCTCAACATCGGTTCGGTGCTGGGCTTTCTTCCGATGCCTTATGGAGCGCTTTATGCCGCCACCAAGCATGCGGTTGAAGGCTATTCGGAATCGCTCGATCACGAATTGCGTACACGGGGCATCCGGGTTTCGGTCATCGAGCCCGCTTACACGAAGACGCAATTCGACGCGAATTTTCTGGCCCCGGATGCGAAGCTCGACGAGTATCGCGAAGTCCGCGCGCTGCTGGACAAGGTGCTCGCGAAGGTGATGACTGCCGGTGACGAACCGAGCGTCGTTGCCGATGTCGTGCTGCAGGCAGCCATGGCTGACAAACCGAAACTCCGCTACGCAGCGGGCGGGCTTGCAAAGCGTCTGCGTTTGCTTCGCAGATTTGCGCCAGCTCGTTTGGTGGACGCCGGCATTCGCAAAGACCTGCAGCTCGATGCCCCAACGGCGTTGCAGCCACGCAGTCCGGTGTTGGAAAAATAAACAATCTTCAATGCATCAACGCACCCTTTGACATATCCCAAGAGAAAAATCATGAAGGCATTCATCCTCGATCGTTACAAGAAAAAAAGCACCTTGCGCCTCGGCGAGGTGCCGGAACCGGAAGTTGGCGAACACGATGTTCTGGTCGCCGTCCACGCAACGGCCTTGAATCTGCTGGATGCGAAAATTCGCGATGGCGAATTCAAACTGATCCTGCCTTATCGCTTGCCGCTGATCATGGGCAACGACGTGGCCGGGATCGTTGTGCGTGTCGGTTCCAAGGTCCGAGGCTTCAAGTCAGGTGACGAAGTGTATGCAAGGCCAGCCAAGGATCGAATCGGCACGTTTGCCGAGTTCATCGCAATGGATGAAAGCGACGTCGCATTGAAGCCGAAAAATCTGAGCATGGACGAGGCTGCCTCCATTCCTCTGGTTGGCTTGACCGCATGGCAGGTGTTGATCGAGCGCGCTGATTTAAAAAAGGGACAGAAAGTTCTGATCCACGCCGGTTCCGGTGGCGTTGGCACGTTCGCCATTCAATTGGCAAAGCATCTTGGCGCAACCGTGGCGACAACAACCAGCACGACTAACATCGATCTGGTAAAAAGCCTGGGCGCGGATGTGGTTATCGACTACAAGAAAGAAGATTTCTCGAAGGTCTTGAATGGCTACGATGTAGTTCTGAATAGTCTGGATAGTGACACGCTCGAAAAATCCCTCAAGGTGCTGAAGCCCGGAGGAAAACTGATTTCCATCTCCGGACCGCCGGATGTCGCCTTCGCGAAAGAGAACGGGTTGAACGGGTTCTTGCAACAAGTCATGCTCCTTTTGAGCTTCGGCATCCGGAGAAAGGCGAAGCAGCACGGCGTCAGTTACTCCTTTGTTTTCATGCGTGCTCATGGCGGGCAGTTGAGCAAGATCGCCGCACTCATCGAATCCGGTGTTATCAAGCCGGTCGTGGACCGGGCCTTTGCGTTCCCCGCGATCAACGAAGCAATGCACTACCTGGAGACAGGTCGCGCTAAAGGCAAGATCATCATCAACGTGAAATGACGCAACGCCCAAGCGGAGGACTGAAATGAATTTGATTGATGATGTGACGAGCCAACTCGGCAAGACCGATCTCACCGGTCTGGAACAACTGCATGCACTCATCGCCTCGGGGCGACGACCTGGCATTGCGGACTCGCTCGACTTCAATCTAATTGAAGTCGACGTTGGCCGAGCCGTGTTCGAAGGCACGCCGGGGCAACATGCCTACAATCCAATCGGCATGGTTCACGGCGGCTACGCGGCAACATTGCTCGATTCGGCTTGCGGGTGTGCGGTTCATTCGAGCTTGAAAGCAAAGCAGTCCTACACAACGCTGGAACTAAAAGTCGCCTACCACAAGGCGTTGACGAGCCAGACCGGCGCACTGCGCGCCGAAGGTCGCGTTCTCACGATGGGTAGGCGCGTGGCATTTGCCGAAGCCAAGTTGATTGACGCGGCGGGTCGGCTTTATGCATCGGCCACTTCAACACTGCTGGTGATCGAGCATCTTCCGGAAGAAATCAAATGAACGCAGGAAGTAATATCGCACTACATTCCGGAACTGCCGCATGGATAGGTGATGGCGTCGACGGCGTAGGTTTTGTGTCGACCGAGAGCGGTGCTCTACAGGGTCATCGGTATGCTATTGATGGCCGTTTTAATAATGCAGCGGGCACGAATCCGGAAGAGTTGATTGCAGCGGCGCATGCCGGCAGCTTCACTTTGTTTCTTTCACTACTATTGGCAGAAGCGGGTTTCACTGTCGAGCGCATCGACACCACGGCACTCTTGACGCTTGAGAAGGATCTCTCCATTTCGCGCATTCATTTGGTTCTCACCGCATCAATTCCATTTGCAGATGCTTCGACATTTCAATCACTCGCGACCAAGGCAATGGAAAATTGCATAGTCTCAAGGTTATTGAGCACAGAAATTACACTCAGCGCCAAGCTGTCAGAACAAAATGCAGTAGCCGGCCAGGGCGATTGGCTCGATCAACCAATCAACTAGCACCTACTCTGCTTATGTTCGAAAGCAGCATCAGTATGGCCTATCGCGAAACCTCCCTTGCTGCATTAGTCCTTAATTTCACTGCAAGTTTGGGCATCCGCCTGTTCGGACTTATTGTCCGAGCTTGGCGGCGGGCAAGCCGGTTTTTGTTCGCCGGCGTCTGCCGACATCTTTTCTTCCTGTTGCGCTGCCGAATAGGCGGCTTCGGCCGCTGCTTTTTCCGCTTTCCAGGCTTCCGATTTGGCGACTTCCGACTTTGCCGATGCCGATGCAGCCTCGGCTTCGGCTGCTCTTTTGGCCGCTTCATACGCAGCCATCTTTTGTTGTTCCAATTCGTATTCGGCCATCTGCACGGGGGCGGAAGCAGCCACTTCGGTTGAAGCCGTCGGAGGTTTGGCCGGACGCGGCGCTGCTTTCGCCGGTAGCGGCCTGGACGCGGCGACAACCGGCGCCGGCGAAGGCGCTGCGGCAACGGGCATGGACTCTATTTCTTTCTTCTCGGTCGATACCAGCGTCTGGCCCGCGGTGTGTACTTTTTTCGGATCGATTTTCGATGCTTTTTCCGAAAATGGAAGTTCGGCATTCAGTACTTTCGGCGCCTGTCCGCTAAGTGAAACCGGTTTGTCGTTTTTAAACTGCACGATACCCGGCCCGTTCAATTCGTACTCCAGCCCGGAAGTCAAATACACCACGACCAGCTTGCTGCCTTTCGATAAAACGAGTTTCGAATCGGTCAAGAGTTCGGATTGCTGCACCAGAGGCGTTTTTTTGATGTCGGATTGCCGATATGCGCTGCCCTGCCTCTCGGTAACGATGCCGACGATATTGCTTGCAGGAGGAGCTGCCCAAAGCGAACCCATGCCGAGAAGCAAGAGTGGAAATCCAAAACGAGGAATGCGCCGACTTTGCATGTGTCGCCTCTAAGCGAGAACTACAACTTGCCCCAACCATACACCTCAACCGGCGTATGTCCCTTGATGGGTTGCGGACCGAGCGGCACCAGGCCGTCACTGTCGGGCAACGCATCCACGATCACTTTCGAGCAGACAATACTATAGCCCACTTCCTTGGTCAGGCCTTCCACTCTGGACGCCACATTGGCGGCGTCGCCAATCGCGGTGTAATCATTGCGATTGCTCGAACCCATGTGGCCGATCACGACTTCGCCTGCATGCACGCCAACGCCGATTTCGATCGGATTGATTCCTTCCAGCACCAGGCTTTGGTTGAACTGCGCGAGTGCCGCTTGCATCGCCTTTGCCGCGGCGAACCCGGCAGCACAGGGATTTTGCAGGGGCTTGGGCGAACCAAAAATCGCCATGATGCCGTCGCCCATGAAGTTGATTACCGCACCGCCATTGGCATGGATCTGTTCGACCACGCATTCGAAATAACGATTGAGCAAATGGATGCCGGCTTCCGGCGTCATCGATTCGCTGCGCGTCGTGAAGCCGCGGATATCGGAAAACAGGATGCAGACGAATTTCCGGGTACCACCGAGTTCCGGCGTTAATTGTCCCGATAAAATTTCATCCATCACGCTTGGACTGACACTATTGCCGAACGCGCTTTTCAGCAAGCGCCGTTCCTGCAAATGGGCCATCGCATCGAAAACACCGCGACCGGCAAACGCAAACAAGCAAGTTGTCGTGATCGCGCTCAATGGCAAATACGTACCATGGCGAAACAGATACATGCCAAGCAACAACAATCCTGATGCAAAAAATAAAAATGCGAGAACTCTGCCAAGCTGGCTGAAACTCCACAGCCAACATAATGCAGCCAACACGATCAGACACCAGACGACGGCACTGTTCGCTGGCTGCACCAAACCCTGATTCAAAAAAGCACGCAAGGTTTGCGCATGCAACAACACGCCAGGCACGAGATTATTATTGTCCTCCCAGCCCGCCAGATTTACCGCGAGCGCCAAACGGTCTTCGGCCGGACGCACGGTTCCCAGCAATACCGGCTTGCCGCCAAATTGCCGTTGCAATTTTTCGATGTCGCCATCGTGGTAACTCTTGATGACTTCTTGCATCGGTACATACTGAAATGCGGCGCCAAGCGAGGTATCGATATAACCCGATTGCGGCGCCAACTTCAGGCCGCGAATCATCTGGCCCACCAAGGTTGCTTGCTGCTTGCCGTCATCGGCCAAATGCTCATCGTAACGACGTACCTGCTGATCGATGTCTCTCGGAAACAAGGCATAACCCAGACCTTTTTTACCGGCGGCCCTGGAAAAATTTTCCGCCAGCACCCGCTGCTTGCCGCTACCGTCTATCGTGATCGACAACACGAGCGGCCGTTTGTTTTTTGCCAGCAAAATGCCGGTCATCAGTGATTGGTCATTGCCCGGCATGATGTCGTTGAAAGAACGATCGGGCATCACGATATCCAGACCGACGGCCGAAGCATCGGCCGCATGCATCGCACGCAAAAAATCGCCCCAGTGCCGATGCCATAAGGTCATCGGTTCGGGAAATGTCTGCAGGGTTTGTTCGTCGATGCCGACCACGACCACATCGCGGGCAACGCCGGTCGGAAAATAATATCGCAGCAGGCGAATATGCACATCCAGATATTTCGCATCCAGCCAGGCACCCAGACTGGAATGATGCACCGACAAACCCAGCAATATGCAGAGGCATGTCCCCGCCAGTAAAAAACGCCACGACCGTTTTTGCTGCAGGGAGTTTGTCATGCACTTCCTCTGTCGGATGCCGGATTCCTTCCTATGCCTTATAAGCCCTGCGTCTGGTTCGCGCAATCAATGCGGATGTTTTCGATGGATCATTTTTTCTGCAGGTTAAATAGAATCCTGCTGTCTTCGTTGTCCAGCACGTCGGTTTCAATGCCGCGGTAATGCCGGTGAAAAGCCCGGGTGGCGGCCGGTAAATCATGGGTGTCGTAGCCCAATGCTTTCATCGCGAGTACGGCATCAAAACCCGCCGGTGCTTCGACCGGATTTTCGCCGACCCACTGGCCAAAACCGGCCTGCGCCAAACGCTGCCAGGGAAAATGCCGGCTTGGATCCACTTTTCGCGTTGGCGCCAGATCGGCATGTCCGATAATCGCGCTGCGCGGAATATTGAAGCGCGTGCAAAGATCGTCCAGCAAACGGATCAGCGAAAGAATTTGCCGCTCTTCGAATGGCTCGCTGCCGTTGTTGTCGAGCTCGATGCCGATCGACACCGAATTGATATCGGTCATACCCTGCCAGCTTCCGACCCCGGCATGCCAGGCACGCTCATTGTCATCGACCAATTGATACAGCTTGCCGTTATTGGCGATCAGATAATGCGCACTCACGCGGCCCTGCTTGTTCTGCGTATGCAGTACACGCAAGGCGTCTTCGGCATTTTCCATTTCGGTCTGGTGAATCACGATCAGGCGCGGTTTTCGCGTATCGAAATTCGGCGAAGGCGACCACTGTGCCAGCGGATTCCTTGCGGGCGGCGTCGTGCATGCCGATAAGACCAGCAGGCAGCAAAATCCGTATTTCAGGCGATGATGAAGCATGCTGTAAGGATAGTGCATTTATTACCGGCCCCATACATTCATTGTGTGCCGGAAAGTTAGCAGGCGGAAATGTGTTGGGTATGCACGGCATGTGTAGCGAGCGTGTGCTGGAAAAAAAACGGCCCTTGAATCGGGCCGTTTTCATCGTTCTACTTTTTCGCTTCAGGGCCGATATTGCTATCGAGAAACTTCAGCACCCTGTTGGCCCAATCCACCTGGTTCACCAGCAAGTAATTGCCATGACCTTCCTTTTCGTAAATTTTCATTTCCGATGGTACGCCCGCGCGCTGCAGCGCGGCGAACATCGCCTTCGTGTGATGCATCGGCGCAGTGGTGTCTTCATCGCCCGCAGCCAACAGGACGGGGATTTTTATCTTGCCCGCGACTTTGTTAGGCGATACTTCCGATATTTTTTCGGTACCCATCGTGTCGGAAAAGAATTTTTTCATGTTCCAGTCACTATGACTGTCTTCGGTCGCCAATTTTGCCAGGTCGTACACGCCGACATTACCAATGGCGCACTTGTATAAATCCGGTTCGCGTACTGCGCCCATCATCGCCGCATAGCCGCCGTAACTCGCGCCATAGATGCAAATTCTCGAAGGATTGGCGATACCGTTCTTGATCGCCCAACGGGTAGCGTCGGTCAGATCGTCCTGCATTGCCCGACCCCATTGCTGGTAGCCTTTTTTCTCGAACTCCTTGCCGAAGTTTCCGGAGCCCCGGAAATTGAGTTGCAATACCGCATAGCCTCGATTGGCCAGCAATTGCACCTCGGGATCATAGCCCCAGTAATCGGCAATACCGAAAGGCCCGCCATGCGGCATCACTACAAGCGGCAAGTTGGTACTGCCGCCGTTCGGCAAAGTCAGGAACCCCTCGAGCGCCAGACCGTCGCGCGCACTTACGGTGATGGGTTTCATTTCGGCCAATGCTTCCGGCTTCAACCAGTTTTGCCAGGCAGCGAGATAGCTCGCCTTTCCACTGGTTCTGTCATACAGATAGTATTCGCCCGGTATGCGATCGGAACTCACAAGGTAGATTCCAAGCGATGCGTCTTTGCTTGAAGACACCAATTTCACATACGCACCTGGAAACGCCAGCTGCATTCTCATGAGGTCTTTTGCAAACGGGTTTTGCTTGTCCAGAAATTCGACCCTGGGCTTTCCATCCATAAACACCGCTGCGAATACGCCTGAATCGACAGGCGATCCCAATAGACCTGCCGGATCCACGTTGTTGTCCCGAAGCAGCAATTTCTTCTGCAGGGTTTCCATCTCGAATGTATAGATCGAACTCGGACCTGTTTTTTCCTCGGAAATAAGATAGGCGGTTTTCTCGTCTGCCGAAAATCCGGCAAACACCATATCGAGACCGGTTTCACTTGCATCATTGACAAGTATCCACTTGCTGTCTTCCTTGTCCCGCAAGTAGAGGCGGGCTGTCGTCAAATTGCTCACGTAGCCATGAAGAAAACGGACTTTCCCCGCGCGGTCCGTGTCCATCGAATCGGTCGGAATCGGCGACTCGAAACCTCGGTATTTATTCACACTGCCGTTATAAACATTCATTTTCCCGTAGCTCACAAAGCCGGAACGGGTGCCGTATTGGACCATCACGTAATCATCGTTATCGACCAGGGTATCCAGCATGCCCATGCTGTAGTCGGCAGTCGAGACCAGGCCCTGTTTACTGCCATCGGCGTTGACGCCGTAAATCCCGCCCAGTCGATAGGGTTGCGCAAAGCGTCCTTCGCGTTTGGAAGTAGTAAATAAAATTCGTGTCGGATTTACCCAGAAAAAACTTCCCACGTGCGCTTTTTTCTCCAGCGTCACGTGTCCGGTCATCTTCATGTCAGAACGCCTTAAAATGACCAGGCTCGTTCGATCTTCCATAGGAACCGTTGCGGCAAGGTATTCGCCGGTCGGTGAAATCTTCATTTGATTGAAAACATAGTCCTTGAAAAACGACTCGACGGGAATTTGTTCGTTTGCAAGCGCATTGCCTGCAAGCAAAAGGCAAAGGGTGACGGCTGCAATTAGCGTCTCTGCCTGCTTTTTGATTATCCTGATCATTATTTTTCCTGATGTTGTGTTGACCCGATTGTACGTTGTTGCCATGCCCAATAAAAACGGCCCGGAAATCCGGGCCGTTTTTACCAATACAAGGTGACGAATCAGATACCGTAATACATCTGATATTCCAGCGGATGGGTCGCCGCGCGGAACTTGGTGACTTCGCCCATTTTCAGTTCGATGTAACTGTCGATGAAATCGTCGCTCATCACGCCACCGGCTTTCAGGAAGTCGCGGTCTTTTTCCAGCGCGTCCAGCGCCATGTCGAGCGAATGGCAGACTTTCGGAATGTTCTTTTCTTCTTCCGGTGGCAGGTCGTACAAGTCCTTGTCGCTCGGTGCGCCTGGATCGATCTGGTTTTTGATACCGTCTAGACCGGCCATCATCAAGGCGGTGAAAGTCAGGTAACCGGAGTTCATCGGATCAGGGAAACGGATTTCGATGCGGCGTGCTTTTGGATTCGGCACGAACGGAATGCGGCAGGAAGCCGAACGGTTCCGGGCCGAATACGCGAGCATGACCGGCGCTTCAAAGCCCGGCACCAGACGCTTGTAGCTGTTGGTGGTCGAGTTGGCGAACGCATTGATCGCTTGTGCGTGTTTGAAAATGCCGCCGATGTACCACAGCGCCAATTGGCTCAGACCGCCGTAACCTTCACCGGAAAACAGATTCTGGCCGCCTTTGGCCAGCGATTGATGCACATGCATGCCGCTGCCGTTGTCGCCGACGAGTGGCTTCGGCATGAAGGTGGCGGTCTTGCCGTTTTGATGCGCCACATTGCGCACAACGTATTTCATCGTTGCCAGTTCATCGGCTTTTTTCACCAGCGAATTGAACTTGGTGCCGATTTCGCACTGGCCGGCATTCGCCACTTCGTGATGATGAACTTCGACTTCCTGACCGACGGCGGCAAGTACTTTGCACATTTCAGCGCGGATATCATGCAGCGAATCGGTGGGCGGCAAGGGGAAGTAACCGCCTTTCACGACCGGGCGATGGCCGTGGTTGTTGCCGTCTTGTTTCTTGCCGGTTTCCCAGGACGCTTCGTCCGAGAAAATTTCGTACATCACCTTGCCCATATCATTCGCGAAACGAACGCCGTCGAAGATAAAGAATTCCGGTTCCGGGCCAAAGAAGGCCTGGTCGGCAATGCCGCTGGCTTTCAGGAAAGCTTCGGCACGTTTTGCGATACCACGTGGGCAGCGGGTATAGCCTTGCATGGTGGCCGGATCGAGCACATCGCAAATCAGCACGAGGGTTGGATCGGCATAGAACGGGTCGAGATACGCGGTGCTGGCATCGGGCAACAAAATCATGTCGGATTCGTTGATGCCTTTCCAACCGGAAATCGAGGAACCGTCGAACATTTTGCCGTCTTCGAACAGCGCCGGCTCAATGATGTTGACCGGAAAAGTAACGTGATGCTGGACGCCACGCATATCGGCGAAACGCAGGTCTACGAATTCGATGCTGTGGTCTTTGACTAATTTATTGATGTTTTCAAGCGACATGAAACACTCCGGCAGGGTGAAGGACGGTTCTATGTAGCAAGGCCTGTGCCAATTCAATATCTTCGTAATACATTGATTTCATTGATGTGGATGCAATAGACGCTCAATAAACGCACCATAAAAGTGCGTTTAACCTGATTTTGCACCTAAATACTTCGACGTAGGTCGGGCCCCGGCCCGACGCTCTTATAGGCTGCAATGCAACTCAAATCGGCGCGGCGTTTTAAATGGTGATATCGCAATCTGTGAAGCGTCGGGCCGGGGCCCGACCTACCCGCTTGCCATTTCAATCCGTCACAATACGCAGTACTTACAAGCGATTTGGATACCCCTGAGTGAATGATCTAGTTGCCGCCCTGCTCTTGGGCATTATTGAAGGTATTACCGAATTTCTTCCCATTTCCAGCACCGGCCATTTGCTGATTGCAGAACATTGGCTCGGCGCCAAGACCGATTTCTTCAACGTGTTCATTCAGGCCGGTGCCATTCTGGCCGTGGTGGCCATTTATCGCGAGCGCCTGTGGAAGTTGAGTACCGGCATTTTCGAGACCGAGAATCGCGACTATGCATTGAAGCTGGCCACGGCTTTTCTGATCACGTCGGTTCTGGGTTACATCATCGTCAAAAACGGTTTTGAATTGCCCGACGCGGTAACACCGGTGGCCTGGGCATTGATCATCGGCGGCGTATGGATGTTGGTGGCCGAACATTTTGCCGCCAATAAAAAGGACAGCGCGGTCATCACCTGGAAAGTTGCCGTGCTGGTCGGTTTGGCACAGGTAGTCGCTGCCGTTTTTCCGGGCACCTCGCGTTCGGCGGCAACGATTTTCGTCGCCTTGCTCGCCGGCACTTCGAATCGTGCCGCAGCAACCGAATTCGCTTTTCTGGTCGGCATTCCGACCATGTTTGCCGCCAGCGGCTACAAGCTGTTGAAGCTCGCGGTGACTAACGCGCCGCATGAATCCTGGTCGGAAATTTCACTGGCCTTTATTGCAGCGACCGTCACTGCGTTTATTGCGGTGAAATGGCTGCTTGGCTATATCCAGACTCATCGCTTTACCGCATTCGCCTATTACCGTATTGCGCTCGGCGCAGGCCTGATTTTTCTGTTGTCCAACGGCGAATAAGCGGCTGCCGCCTAAAGTTTGACGCCCTGCCTGCCGGAGGCCTGCACATAGGTTTTCACCAGCAACGCAGCGGGTTTCCTGGCGCAGGTTTGCGCAACGTCGTTATCGATCGCGTTTACCGACTTCACAAACGCAAGTGCACCATTGGCACCCCGGTCTTTCATCAGTTGCACGGTGAATATATTGGCCATCAATTCGAATGCAGGCAGATTCCGGATGCTTTCATTCGGCGCGACCGAGCGGAAATAAGCCAGATCGGTATTCAGGTCCGCGCAGGTTTTCTTGTTGATCGTCAGCACCGAATCCCTGAGAAAAATGATGTTCAGGGTATAGATGCCTTCGAAATATTTCAGGCCGTTTTCCGGCAATTTGTAGAACCCGGTGTTCACAAGATTGAGTGCGTTTTTATCAAGCTCGGCGGATTTGCTGCTGCCGATCAACCGGGTAACCGACGTTTTGCCGTCTTTCGACAATTGAATTTCGAGCGTCACTTCACCCTGCACGCCTTTTTTTGCCAGCTCCTCCGGGTAGAAGCCGTCGCCCGGATAGATAAACTGGTGCGGGAGCTTACTCGTGATTTTTGCAGCAGGCTGACTTGCGCCTGCTGCCGGAGTGACGGGTTTCGAACCGGCCTGGGCCAGCAAAAACCCCGAAGGCAGGAACATGGCCAAAAGCAGAAAAACAAATACGCTGCTACGCATGCTTACCTCAATTTTCGGGATAGCCCAAGCGTACCGCAACCGGCGTCAGACGATCAAAGGCCGCCTTGAAGCTGTTGCGATAATGGCGCCAATGCCCGCTGGCAAACTGGTTGTCGAAACCACTGCGAGCGCGCGTCGCGGTGCCGAGAATTTTCTCGTCCGGTGTCTGCTCCAAACCCAGCGCCGACTGCAAAGCCAATGCCACCGACGCGGCATGCTCCGGAAGACCGTCCACTTTGACGATACTGACCGCATCGGGATTGTTTTCCAGATGACTGGCAAATGCCTCACAGGTCTGTGCCAGCCACTCTGCCGAAATAGACTCGCTCGGCAGGAACATATAGGCCTGCGAGCTACCAAACACCATCCAGTTGATCAGCGCATCGCGTGGATCGGTGATCACGGCAATCGTGCGAAGACCTTTCAGTTCCGAGACCGTGTAGCCGTCAATTTGCGGGATCCAGTCCACTACGTTTGCCGGTTCCAGATCCAGTTTCCTGATGGCTTCCTGCCAACTTTCTGCGGTACCCGCCTGGGCGGTTCCGGGCGCGCCGCGCATATGACCGAAACCGTCATTGCGTGGATTCGGCGCGTTGCGATCCGCCAGCAATCGGGTTCCCAGCGATTCAGACAATGCGCGCAATACCTGTTCCATACGCACGCCTGGAGGAGCCCACAGCAGGCTGCCGGCCAGTTCGGGATTGTCGTTCCGATGCGCGGGCATGATGTTGGGTAATTGGTGTTGCGCCAACGGGCGCTTCGCCATTTGCTGGAAACTCTCGGCCGCCTTGTCGTATTGCTGCAACTTGTCGTAGGCAAAACCGCGCCACGCGAAGACCATACGCTCCGATTCCGGATTTTTCGCTGCCGTTTCCAGCATTTCCAGACGCGATAAAGCCTGCTTGGGGTCCTTGCGAATTTCGGCACGCAATTTAACGAACTGCGCGAACGGCAAATTCTGTTCATAAGAAAGAGCTTTGTCCGCACTTGCTTCGGCGGAATCGAGCTCGCCGATGGTTTCGCGTACTTGCGCGAGCGCTTCGTGCGCCTGCGCGCTTTCCGGCAACGCGACCAGCCAGCGTTCCAGCACTTCCATCGTTTCCTGCAGTTGGTTTGCGGTCAGCGTGCTACGCATCGACCACAGAATATTTTGTTGCGGATGGCTGGCAAGGGCATTTTCCAGTTGCTCGACGGCTTCTGCATGACGACCTCTGCTCAGAAGGCAATTCACCAAAGGCGACAGCACGGTCGGGTTACCCGATACGGCCGAATTCACCATCATCAAATCTTCGATCGCTTCTTCTATCTGGCCGATTTGTGCACGCACCTGTGCACGCATCATGCGTACGGAATGATCATCGGGCTTGCTGATCAGCCACTGCCCTAGAAGATCAATCGCTTCGAGCCATTTTTCCTGCTGCAACTGGCAACGCACCAGACCACGCATCACACCCGGATTGCCGGACTCGAGCGCCATCGCGTTTTTCAATGCCTGTTCGGCAAAAGGCCACATGCCGCGTGCCGAATAAGCCATGCCGAGCGAAACTTGCGCCAGTAAATTTTTCGGTTCGATTTCGGCGGCGGCGGTAAAACATTTCAGGGCTTTATCGGCCTGTCCGCCGTATTGCGCGACATGACCTTCCAGCAACAATACTTGCGGATCTTCGGCATCTACGCGCTGGGCCAGCTTGAGCTGTTTGACGGCTTCTTCGTTTTCGCCGCGCGCAAGCGCCATATGCGCCAAGGTGACATAGGCCTGCAACTGGTTGGGGTCAAGATTGACCGCATCCTTCATGCCTTTTTCGGCGGCTTCATAATCTTTTTGTCCCAAGGCCAGCGCTGCACGGCTGATCTGGAAATCGGCGCGGTCAGGCGCCAGATTGATCGCTTGGTCAATCGCCACTCGCGCCCCTGCAACATCACCGCTGCGTTGCAGACAAATGCCAAGCCAGTGATGGGCTTGCGGATTTTGTGCGTCACTGATGGCAAAGGCTTGTGCGGCACTTAACGCGGCAGCAACATCGCCGCGTTGCAGCGCTTGGGTAATGGTGGCAATCATGAATGGGCAGGCTCGAAAAACGGAAGCCACCATTATAGCCCGTTCCCGGCTTTAAGGCCTTCCTAGCTGGCTATGGCGCTGTTTTGCAGGGCCAGTGCCAGGCGCTGGACGACCCATCGTTCGGCGTAGCCGCGCATGGTGGCTCCTTCGATAAAACCGCAATGGCCGCCGTGTTCCGCGATTTCCAGCATGGAATGTGATGGCAGCTGCAAATCACGGAAGGCTTCGATCGGAATAACGGGATCGTCGGCCGCGGCCAGCACGCTCACCGGTATCTGCAAGGCGGCAAGGCGGCCGCGAGCAACCGAATAGCCCTCGAAGTAATCTTCTTCATCACTCATGTCGGTATGGCGTTCCACCATCCATTGCGTCAGCGAGCGCATATCCTTTTTCAAAACGCCGTCATCGAAACTGTGCTTCTGTGGAAACAGCGCACGTTTTTTCAACAGCGAACCGCGCCATTTTTTCAGGAAATACCAGTGATACAAGGGCAGGCCTATTTCCAGCTGCCGCATCACGCCGGAGGGATCAACCGCAGGACAAATCGCGACTGCGTGTTTCAGGTTGATGCCGGCCGTCGGTGCCGCCAATGCGAGACGCAACGCAAAATTTCCACCGAGCGAATAACCGGCCGCCATGAAAACCGGCGCCGGAAATTTCTTTTCGATTTCGCGTGCGGCATTGACCACTTCTTCAAGACGGCAGGAATGAAACAGTCCTTCGTTCAAATGGTGGGTGTCGCCATGATCGCGAAAATTCAGTCGAAACACATTGAAACCGGCGCTCAACAAACGCGCGGCGGTGTGGCACATGTAACTCGAATCGCTGCTGCCTTCCCAGCCATGCAGCAACAACACCAATCCACGCGACGGACGCGTTTTATTTTCACTGTAAAAACCGAGCAGGCGAACGCCGTTGCCGGCATCGATCACATGCTCGGTGGTCTCTGCACCGGTCTTGATTAATGCGCGGGTACCGGCATTTTTCCGGAACGCGGTCGAACTGAAAATGGATTGCATATGCGGATTTCGCAACAGCCACCCACGCGCACGATAACTGCTGACGCGTGTCATAACTTCATCGCGGCCATGATGCGTTCACGGCAGGTATCGGCCATGCGGCGACGACCTTCTTCACTGCTGGCAACCGGTTCGAGGAAATGTACTTCCGCAGTGCGTGTAGGCTCGCCCAACAAACGAACCAGGTTCTGCAGGAAATTCTCTTTCGGACCAAACGCGATAATGGTTTGTGCATTGCCACCGTCACCGTATTTCAATGCCACCGGCTGCGCCGGCACCTCC
>Ga0208628_1000198_pt1 | contig 36465 bp, 18 predicted proteins | sample LakWasMet16_LOW5_2_FD_183864 | JGI IMG/M metagenome (GOLD analysis project Ga0208628, IMG submission 183864) | Freshwater sediment methanotrophic microbial communities from Lake Washington under simulated oxygen tension - Sediment Metagenome... | ecosystem: Environmental > Aquatic > Freshwater >... | reverse complement strand
GGTCGCTCCCGCGAAAGAAGTTTATTTTCGCTTTGCAAATGTCCAATAAACATTTAGCTTTGTTAGTAGCATTTCGGTAAGAAACGGTTTCAAAACCCAAACTAAAATTTAGCTGCAAAACGTTATATGCAACTTTATGGAAACGTACGACATTAGAACTGACATAAAAATCGGAAAGCAAATCTTCGACAATATTCCCAACGACATAAAGCCAGGTTGGGCAGGACTTATTCTATCTCGTTTCGACAACTACATTAAAAATGTACCAAAATCTATATTAGACCTGTACCCAATTATAGACAATCAAGAACGTTGGAAAGAAGCGCACAATCAGTTTAGTGAAATCAGAATGTTTGGGCTTAACAATAAAAACTACGAACCAAACACTTATCTTCAATTAGCTGAAAAGGTTGCTAAAATAACTTACAACGCATCTGGAGAATCTGCACCGTTTGACAGTGATAGCGGTTGGTATATTCCGAGTTTAGCACTTAAGACTGTACTTTATTTTAATGACGCAAGACTTGAAGATGAAATAAAATCAAGTATTTTAATTTTCAATCGAAATAAAACATTTAAAGACAACTTAGGTGCAGCAAAGGAGTTTATTACTTATAAAAAAATAGACGACATATTGTGGTTTGACTGGGATCCAATTGGCATCAATGACATGGCGCCACGTGACGAATACCAAAGTTATGTTCCCGACATTTTCAATCTTAAAAAGTCAGGTGCAAGCAGAGAAGAAATCGCAAAGCAATTATTTTACTTCGAAACAGTAACCATGGGCATGGGTGGTACATTAGAAAACTGCTTGACCATTGCTGACAAAATAATTAGTGTAAAATAAAAAAGCTGCATATAACACGCCCTACTTCGTAGTTGCAAATTAATTTTCCGCATCAAACAAATTTAATTGATTTTCGTTGGTCAACATTCTGCTGTTTTTTAATACCGATAACTCCGTATATTTTTCTTTGTGTTTATTTAAATCTTCATCGCTTACATCTTCAAACAAAGTATCAAGTGGCGACATTTTTTGATGTCTTGTGTAATTTGCTACATGCAAATACACTAATGTGGTTTCTATCCGTTCGTGCCCTAACAACTCTTTTATAGAAATAATATCCAATCCATCTTCTAATAAATGGGTTGCATAGCTATGTCGTAAGGCATGTAAACAAACGCCCGTTTTATGAATACCAGCGCGCATCACTGCTTGCCTCAACAAAAACCGTATGCCCGAATGGCTCATCTTTCCATTGCAATCTGGACCAAAAAATACGTACTCACTTCTATTAAATCCAAGCATATACTGTACAAAATCTGCCACTAAACTTTTTGCCAAGGGCACATATCTATCTCGTCGGCCTTTGGATTGTTTAATATGAATCATCATTCTATTGACATTTATATCGCTCCATTTTAGGTTAGTTAATTCTCTCACTCTTAAACCTGCCCCATAAATAAACATTAGTATTAAACGATGTTTGAAGTTTTTAGTGAGTTCAATTAATGATACACATTCTTGCTTACTTAAAACAACTGGTAAATTTTTATCTTCTTTTATTACGGGTAAACTCACCGTCATTGGTTTACCTAACATTTTAAAATAAAAACGCATACTATAAACCGTGTGTTTAAACTCTGTTTTAGAATTACTTTTAGCCTGCTGTATTAATATTGCTAAATACTCCCTTAGTTCGTCTTCAGTAATATGTTGCGGCAATTTATTAAAATACAAAGCCAAATCTGTCAACTTTCTGGTATAAGAAGAAAGGGTCGCTTCAGACATTCCATTAATTAAAACATATTGCTTTAGCAGCTCCATGGCTTTTAAATACTCAGGGATTTGGCGACAAGCCACTTGTAATTTTGTTTCGCTTTTGTTTTTCATTACTTTTTTAAAACAAAAGTCGAAAAAGTTAAATCATGGTTGGAGTTTTTGAAACAACATATAAATTTTATCTTTAAATTAGTCATATAAAAATCACATGAACCCAAAAGTTGATGCCTATTTAAATGAAGTCCAAAAATGGAAACAAGAGCTAGAACAATTAAGAGAGATTGTTTTGGATTGTGGCCTCGTTGAAGAACTAAAATGGAAAACGCCTTGCTACATGTTTCAAAAAAGCAATATCATCTTGTTAGGTGCTTTTAAAGATTTTTGTATCATCAGTTTTTTAAAGGGTGCTTTGTTAAGCGATACGGAAAGCATTTTAACTAAAATGGGTGAAAACACTCAAGCCGCTCGTGTGGTTAAATTTACTTCTGCCAAAGAAATAAAAAAGCTAAACGCTATCTTAAAAGCCTATATATTTGAAGCCATTGAAATAGAAAAAGCGGGTTTAAAAGTAGAGCCTAAAAAACAGTCTGAATACAACGTTCCAGAAGAGCTACAAAATCAATTCAAACAAAACCCTGATTTTAAAAAAGCCTTTGATGCTTTAACTCCTGGCAGACAACGCGGGTATTTGCTTTATTTTTGCGATTCTAAACAATCCAAAACTCGTGAAGCACGAATAGAAAAATACCTCTCGCGCATCATGCAAGGAAAGGGATTAAATGATTGTGTGTGCGGCCTCTCTAAAAAAATGCCTAACTGCGATGGTTCACATAAATTTTTAAAAACAGTTTAAATAGTACAGGCATGATTATTAAACTCACAAGAATTCAAGTATTTTATACAAGTCTTGCTATGATGCTATTAGGCTTACTGATATATAAACTCATATTTATTATTGGAAGTGTAACCACTACTGGCGAAGTGGTTAAAATTAAATCATGGTCAACAGGAGGGCGTTATCCAGGAACCTACAGGGCACCTATTGTTAAATTTAATACAGATAAATACGAAGTTACGTTTCAAGGCGAAACAAATATGGATATTAAATATGGCGACAAAGTGACTGTGATTTATAAAACAGATGAGCCAACAGATGCTTTTATTTATAGTTTTGTGGGATTTTGGTTAATTTCCTTAATGTATTGTAGTATTTTTTATTTGCTATTAATTGCCACTGCCATCTTTTCGTATTTAAAAAAGGGTGAATCTTTACTAATACATATTAGCAAAAAACTGCCATCTTTTCGTATTTAAAAAAGGGTGAATCTTTACTAATACATATTAGCAAAAAAATGAAGATTCATAAAACAAAAAATGATTTAGTCAATCAATAATTTCAAGTCATCATTTTTTCAATTAATACAACATGAAAGCTAGCTTTTTTGCAACTCCAACAGATTTTAGAAAGTGGTTGGAAAAGAATTATAAAACCGAAAAAGAATTAATAGTTGGTTTTTATAAAGTAGGAACTGGCAAACCTTCCATCACTTGGTCCGAATCGGTTGACCAAGCTCTTTGTTTTGGATGGATTGATAGTGTTAGAAGGTCGATTGATAGCGAAAGCTATTGCATTAGATTTACTCCAAGAAAACCAACTAGTATTTGGAGTGACATTAATATTAAAAAAATGAAAGCGCTCACTAAAGCTGGACTGATGACCCCCGAAGGACAAAGGGCTTTTAGTTTAAGAAAAGAAAGTAGATCAGGAATTTATTCGCACGAAAAAGAAATAAAAGCACTAGAATCTAATTTCGAAAAGCAATTAAAAAACAATAAACTTGCTTGGAATTTTTTTAATACTCAAGCGCCTTCCTATAAAAAATCAATCACACATTGGATTACGAGTGCGAAACAAGAAAAAACAAAATTAGCACGACTAGAAAAATTAATAAAAGCGAGCGAACAGAAAAATCGATTGGTGTAAATAAATTAATACTTAACGCTATACACGAATACCAATCACCGCTACATCATCTACTTGATCGTGTTGGTGTTTCCAATCATTAAAAGCAGTTTCTAAAGAAGCTTTTTGTTCTTCCATAGATAGATTAGAATTTTTTATTAAAGTATTAATTAATGGTTTGTACTTGTATTTTTTTCCTTTTGGCCCACCAAATTGATCAGCGTAACCATCCGTACTTAAAAAGATAATGTCTCCACTTTGTAATGTAATTGTTGTGCTCGAAAAAGGCACTTCGTTTTCTAAATACGTTCCAATTGGCATTTTATCCGCTTTGTACTCTTGTAATTCTTTGTTCTCGACTTGCCCTTCGACTCCGCTCAGGGTGACACTCGAACTGACAGAATTTTTAAGTAACCATAATGGATTATTAGCGCCTGCAAATTCAAGGGTATTATCTAGTTTATTCCATACACATAAACTTATATCCATTCCATCTTTTTGTTGCGTGTCTCCTTTTTGTTCTAGTGCATGAATAATTTTAGCGCGGAGTTTATTTAAAATTTCATCGGCTTTAAATATTTTATTTTCCACCACAATTTCATTTAAGAAACTATTTCCAAGCATACTCATAAAACCGCCTGGCACACCATGCCCTGTGCAATCCGCCAAAGCAAAAATAGAGCGGTTATTTGGTGTATTGTAAGCCCAATAAAAATCGCCGCTTACAATATCTTTTGGTTTAAATAAAATGAAATGCTCTTTTGATACTTTTTTCCAAACGTCTTCACCTGTTAATACAGCTTGTTGAATGCGCTTCGCATAATTAATACTATCTATAATTTCTTTTTGTTTTTCTTCAACCAATTCTTTTTGATGGGTAACTTCTTCGTTTTTCAGCTCTACTTCCATCTTTTGGTTTTCGATAATGATATTAGCTTTTTTGGCTTTTTTGAAATTAATAAAAGCCATGGCCGCAAAAAATCCTGTGCCTACTAAAGCTAATGTTCCAAATAAGATAATTAGATTTTTTTGTTTGTTTTGTTTTTCTTGTGCTACAATTTCGAAGGATTGATTTTTGATTTGCAATTCTTTTTTTTCTGTTTCGTATTTGGTTTGCAATTCTTTGGTTACTTCTAATCCTTTTTGAAGATTTATAGAATCATTAATCGCTAATGTCTTAAAAAAATACACTTCGGCACTATCTACTTTTTTTTCAAAAATATAGCACATTGCCAAATCTCTATAAATATGTTTTAAATTGTCTGAACTACCAGATAGGTTAGAATACTCTAAACTTTTATATAAATAGTATTTTGTTTGAGTGGTATTTTTATTTAATTTCCAATAAACATTTGCTAGATTACTATTTATGATAAGTAAATAACTATTAAACCCATTTCTTTCAAAATAAGGTAGGGCTCCTTTAAGATAAACTAAAGAAGAATCAAACTTTGAAGCGTCAGTATATCTAACTCCTAATTGCATCATCATCGTAAAGTATTTTATACTATCGTTTAAGGTTTTTGAAAGCATAAATGCTTTTCTTGAATAATCTAAAGCAGAATCAATCTTTCTTAAATCTGAATATAAATTCGAAATATTATTTACTGTATTAACAATACCTAAAGTCCAATTTATTTTTTCATACATCTGAAGCGCTTTTTTACTATCGTAAATAGCACCTTCTATATCGCCATTAGTTCTTTTTACTAACGAAAAACTTTGATACACTTTTCCAATGCCTTTATCATTTCCTATTTTTTGAAAATACAATAGAGCTTTGTTATAGTATTTTAAAGCACTATCTACTTTATTCTCCATGTGATAGCTGTTGCCAAATTGAATAAAAACATCGCCTTTTGCAATACTGTTTGCGGAAGCCATATTCCCAGCTATTTGAGCATATGTTCTTACGCTATCAGAATTTACTCCTGTAAATACATTCGCAATTTTTACATATAATTTTGCAGCAGAATCCTTATCAACTCTTAGCGCAATTTTTTTAAGAGAATCGGTAATTGCATTTTGAGCTAAAAACGAATTAGTAAGAATTACCAAAAAAATAATTATTCTAAATACTTTAATCATAACATAAAATTACGCTATAATTTTAAATAGAAAAATAACATGAAGCATTTATCCAAACAATTTAGCAAACACTTCTTCCATTTTTGCCACTGCTACAATTTCTATTTTATATTGCTTGGTATCTAATCCTTTTAAATTATAAGAAGATATATAAATTTTCTCAAATCCCAACTTCTGTGCTTCTGAAATACGCTGTTCAATGCGGCTTACAGGACGGATTTCGCCAGTTAAACCTACCTCAGCAGCAAAGCAAACATTTTGTGCAATAGGCAAATCTTCGTTACTAGAAAGTACGGCGCACGCCAAAGCTAAATCGATTCCTGGGTCTTCTACTTTAATACCACCGGCAATATTAATAAATACATCTTTAGCTCCTAATCTAAATCCGCAGCGTTTTTCGAGTACTGCTAGCAACATGGATAATCGCCTTAAATCAAAACCTGTTGAAGAACGCTGAGGCGTTCCATAAGCAGCACTACTCACCAAGGCTTGCGTTTCAATTAATAAAGGTCGATTGCCTTCTAATGTGGCTGCAATAGCTACGCCGCTTGTTGGTTGATCACGATTGGTAATTAATATCTCTGAAGGGTTTAACACTTCTTTTAATCCATCTCCGCTCATTTCATAAATACCCATTTCATTGGTACTTCCAAAGCGATTTTTAGTAGCACGCAACAAACGGTAAATGTGGTTTCTATCCCCTTCAAACTGCAATACAGTATCCACCATATGCTCCAATACTTTTGGACCTGCTAAACTTCCTTCTTTGGTAATATGTCCAATCATAAAAACAGGTACATTGGTTTCTTTAGCAAAACGCAAAAACTCAGCCGCACATTCTCTTACTTGGCTTACACTTCCAGGACTGCTATCAATATAACTTGTATGGATAGTTTGAATAGAATCTATAATGACTAATTGAGGTTCAATTTTTTCGATTTGCGTAAAAATATTTTGAGTGTTTGTTTCTTGTAAAATAAAGCAACTCTCAGTGGTCATACCAATCCTCTCTGCCCGCATTTTAATTTGCTGTTCGCTTTCTTCGCCACTTACATACAACACGCGTAAATTTTTTAAACGCAAAGCCAATTGCAACATCAGGGTTGATTTACCAATCCCTGGTTCTCCTCCAAATAACACTAAACTTCCTGGAACTACTCCTCCACCCAACACTCTTGGCAATTCTTGTCCTGGTACCTGAATACGAGGATATTCGGCTAAGCCTATTTCTTGTAATAATATTGATTGATTAGACTTCTGGCTTTCATTTTTATTTGCCGAAAATAATTGTAGTCGGTCATTCTTGGTTTCTTTATGAATCACTTCTTCAACAAGAGTATTCCACTCGCCACAACTATTGCATTTACCAGCCCATTTAGCTGATTGAGCTCCGCAACTTTGACAGAAATAAGATGTTTTTGTTTTTGACATGCTTTATAATTTGATACATCAAAATTACAGCATTTAGTAGCTATTGATTGCTACAAATTGTAGCTAAATATAATTAAGCAATTTTTATACTAACTTTAAGGTATTCTTTTTGCCAATGTGTTCAAAGTTCTCAGCTATCCAAGCGTCACACGCTTTATAACCCAAATCTTTTAAATACATCATAAAATCCCAACTGGTATTTAATTTAGATGATAAGTTTAATTCACTCAACTCATTATCCGCACTGATATTATGCAAGTATACTGGTTTTAAAGTGCCATCTAAGGTTATTCCTTTTTCTAATAACCCTTGTTTAAATTGAATCAATCTCAACTCTAGTAATAACGATGAATTAAAACTTAGCTCGTTTACTCTATCTCTAATTTCTTCTATTTTTCCTGGAACTTCTTTAATATTTTTTGGATTGATTTGAATTAATAAAATATCATCCGTGCCTTCTGTATGGTCTATTAATGGCTGAATCAATGGGTTACCACTGTATCCTCCATCCCAATAATATTGCCCATCAATTTCAACAGCATCATACATGTAAGGCAAACATGCTGAAGCCAAAATAGCCTTTGCTGTAATTTCTTCGTGACCAAAAATTCGTGCTTCGCAAGTTTTTACATTGGTAGCGCACACAAATAATTTTGGTGGATTTAATTGGTGTAATTCTTCAAAATTAATAACCTCATTTAAAATTTTTTCAAGCGGATTATACTGCAACGGATTTAATTGCTTAGGAGTAAAGTTCTCTGTGCTCATACTAAACAATTTGTAACTTGGAGAGAAATCCATATTACCAGGACTCATCATCTTATCTAACCAACTTGGTTGTAAGGGAGATAGTTTTCCAGCTTCTGATATTTTATGCCAAAATTTTACGAGGGTATGTTTTGCTAAATTTCTACCTCCTTTTTTTAATCCGTATATGGTGCAAACTCCATTCATGGCGCCTGCACTTGTTCCGCACACTCCATCAATTTCTATACGCTCATCATCCAGCAATCTATCTATTACGCCCCACGTATAAGCACCATGAGCGCCGCCACCTTGAAGAGCCAAATCAATTTTTTTCACCTTCGACATAGGAAAAGTATTAAATGAAATTCTTAATCAAACTTACATAAAAAATGAATAGAAATTATTTGACTAAGTGATTAAAGAGAAAAAAAAGATAATAATCTAAGGGATTTCACCTAATTAGATTTAATATTCAATATCTAAATCGAAACGTTTTTTAAGTTCTAATAGCGCTGGGTTTTTTTCGGCCATTAATTTAAATTTATCTGCTGGTTTATAAGCTTTTATTTCGCCCACTATTTCAGAAACTTTAATTTCTAATTGCATTTGTTTATTATTAACCAACTTTCGCAATTCATCAAGCATATCTTGTTTAATATTCACCAACATTTCTTTTTGAACTTCATTATTTAATTCAATCAAAATAGTTTTGTCTATTAATGCAATTTTACTAGAAGTTAAGGTGGCGTATAATTGCTTATTGCCATTTTTCGCTTTTTCTTCAGCAAACTGTTTTACGGCATCTAGAGCTCTTTCAGAGGTTAATTCAACATCAATAGTTACTTGTGATTCATTAACCACATTGGCTTCAATAGCAATTGTTTGTTGCTTTTGCGCATTATCTTGTAATAAAAACTGAGACTTTATTTTTAATTCATTAAAACCTACAACAGGCTTAGTGCTTGTTTGAACAGTTGGCTGCCCTGTAAATTTAGCTACTGGTTGAGCTTGTTCAATTGCTTTAGGTTGAGGGCTCTGAATTTCGAAACCCGAATTTAACTCATTTTTTTTTTCCGCATCTTGCGGTGCGGCATTTAAATAACTGATTTGCATCAGGGCCATCTCTACCTGCAACCGTTGATTTTTAGCTGATTTGTAATGAATGTCGCATTTATTTATAACCGCTAACGATTTTAATAAAAACGGCGTGGGGCACAATTGAGCTTGTTCGGCAAAACGTTTTTTCAAGGCATCGCTTACTTCTAATAACTGAACCGTGTATTGATCTTTACTAACTAATAAATTTCTTAAGTGTTCTCCAAAACCAATAATAAAATTATGACCATCAAAACCCTTTTTCAAAATCTCATCAAAGGTTACCATTACTTCTGGTAAGCGACCATTTATAGCGGCATCGGTTAGCTTAAAATAATATTCGTAATCAAGTACATGAAGGTTTTCTACAACCGCTTTATACGTTAAATGATTTCCTGTAAAGGTTACCATTTGGTCAAAAATAGAACAAGCATCACGTAAACCACCATCTGCTTTTTGAGCAATAATTTGCAAAGCTTCTGGTTCAAAAGTGATATGCTCAGTATTTGCAATGTATTCTAATTGCTCTGTAATATCTTCAGCTTTAATACGATTAAAACTAAATACCTGACAACGAGATAAAATCGTTGGGATAATTTTATGCTTTTCGGTGGTTGCTAAAATAAACTTGGCATGTTTTGGAGGCTCTTCTAATGTTTTTAAAAATGCATTAAAAGCTGCATTAGATAACATATGAACCTCATCAATCACATATACTTTATAATCGCCTAACTGTGGCGCAAAACGAACTTGATCCACTAAATTTCTAATATCCTCAACAGAGTTATTAGAAGCCGCATCTAATTCGTAAACATTTAACGAAGCTCCTGAATTAAAAGATAAACATGATTCGCAAGCGTCACATGCTTCTCCTTCGGGAGTTAAATTAGTACAGTTAATGGTTTTGGCAAAAATACGAGCACATGTTGTTTTACCAACTCCACGTGGCCCGCAGAATAAATAAGCCTGTGCAATTTTCCCGTTTTTTATAGCTTGTTTTAGAGTATTGGTAATATGGCTTTGACCAACCACTGTGTTAAAGTGTTGGGGGCGATATTTTCGGGCCGATACTATAAAATCATCCATAATTGAGGTAAATTTAAGCTTTATATCCCCATAAAAAAGGTTAAATTATTAACTGTTTGTGAATAAGTCGATATATTTGATTGAATCCTAATGAAGTTTGATTCTGAAAAAAAACAGTCACATATTTTTATTTTTTCTTTTTCTTTTATCTCTTAAAGGACTTAGTCAAAACATCATAAAAGGAATCGTCACCGAACCTGATAGCATAACGCCAATGCCATTTGTGTATGTCATCAACTCTCAAACTGGTCAAGGGCAAATGAGTGATGGCAATGGAAAATTTACTGTCATTGCTAGCGAAAAAGATTCAATCATTTTTTCGTTTGTAGGTTATGTTAGGTTAAAAGTGTCGGCTAATAAACTTTACAAAGGCATTTACAAAGAATGTAAAGTGGTGATGCAGGAAATGGCCTATAAACTTAATCAAGTAACAGTAAGTGATTTTAAATTAAAACCTTACGAGAAAGACTATATGAAGCGGGTGATTGAAGGCTCAAAAACAAGAGTTGTAAATGCCATGGAAAGTCCAATTTCGGCTTTATACATGCAGTTTAGCCAAAAGGGTAAAGAGCAACGAAAATTAGCTAAAATATTTGAAGATATATTTGAACAAGAAGAGGTGGCGAAAAAATTTAATGCCGAAACTTTAAGAAAATTAACTGGAGATGAAACTATTGATTTTGAGAGATTCAGAAAATACTGTTACTATTTAAGTAATGATTACATTATCAATCATAATGGTTATGAATTATACGACCGTGTAATGGATTGCTATTACCGATGGAAAGAAGAGAAAAGGTAATTTAAATTATTTTCTCAATAGCTTTTGGAAAATAGTCAAACTCCAATTTTCTAATTTTAGCAGATAAACTTTCTGGTGTATCATCTGAAGAAACTTCGCACTTTGCTTGTAAAATAATTTCTCCTTTATCATATTCTTCATTTACGTAATGAATCGTAATGCCACTTTCTATTTCTTTATTTTCAATAACCGCTTTATGTACATTTATGCCATGCATTCCTTTTCCACCATACTTAGGCAATAAAGAAGGATGAATATTGATAATTTGATTTGGAAAAGCTTTGATAAATGCCTCAGGTATTTTTAAAAGAAAGCCCGCTAATACGATTAAATCAATGTTTTCTGTTTGCAAAAACTCAATGATTTTATCCGTGTATTCATTTAATGCTGTTTTACTAATAATCTGAACATTCTTTTTATACTTCTCTGCTCTTGCAATAACACCAGCCGTATCCGAATTAGTAACTACTAATTTAAATTTTACCCTTTTATCATTATTAAAATAATTAAAAAGATTTTCAGCATTAGTACCTTCCCCTGAAGCAAATATGGCTATGTTTTTCATTGATGCGAAAATACACTTTTTATAAAAACAAAAAAGCCCTACTAATTACTTAGTAGGGCTTTTATTTTAATTCATTATATTAATTGGTATTACTTTGTCTAATAACAGTAACATGTCCTACATATGGATGTTTATTGCCTTGTAAATCAGTTACCATTAATTTGTAAATATAAACACCTTGTGGAGCAGGCTTAGAACTTCCTTTTACAGAGCCGTCCCAACCTTTTCTGAAGTTATTACTTGTAAAGATATTCTCACCCCATCTGTCAAAAACATCCATACGATAATCATCTTCATTAATACCAACTCCCATAGGCTGAAACATGTCATTCTTACCATTTGCATCTGGAGTAAAGGCATTAGGAATGTAAAGAGCAAAATCAGGAGTGATTTCAATAAGCACCTTCGCTGTATCTTTACAACCATAAGAAGATGTTGCTACTAAATGTATACTGTAAACTCCAGCATTGTTATAATAATGACTTGGATTAATTACCATTGATGTATTTAACCCTGATGGAGCCGATGGATCTCCAAAATCCCAATAATAACCAGCTGCACCTTGAGATGTGTTTGTAAAATCAATGTTTGGATCTAAAATACTGGTCGTTTGAGGTGTTGCGAAGAAAGAAGCAATAGGCTGTTTATGAATGATGATGTAATTTGTTTTTGTTAAAGAATTCATACAACCAGTTACCGTATTTGAAATATTTACAGTAACATCCAACGAATCTGCGATGGTGTAATTATAACATATTGGACTACCCGTTCCCATCACATCTTTATTATCACTTACCCAATCATACGTAAAATTACCTGCTGTTCCTGGTGTAGCAGTAAAGCAAATTAAAGCAGGTGCACACGCTTCAAGTGTATTAGCTGTAAAAGTTACTGTAGGTAATGGGTTAGCAATAACCGTAAATACAGCGGCTGCATTTGGGATTGTACATCCATCACTTACTGTAAGTGCTACTGTATTTGTTGTTTGAACAGAAGGGGCATTACCAACTACCATTGTTGAATTTGTATTGGCTGCAGATGGAGTCCACGCATATGTGTATGGGCCGCCATTACCTGCACTTGTCATTATTGGAATTAATGTTCCTGCTTTACCATGACATATCTCAACAGAATGACCTGTAATAGTTAATTGAGGCGTTACGTTTACAGTAATTACTTTTGGTGACGGAGAACATCCATTCACGTCACTTACAGCAACTGTATATGACGTTGTAACCGTTGGATTCACAGTATGAGGGCCGCCTCCAACAAATGGATTTGGTGTCCATGTATATGAATATGCAGGAGAACCACTTTGTCCAGAAGCATTTAATTGAGTGCTTTGTCCAAAACAAATTGTTGGATCTGAACCTACTATTAAAACAAGTAATCCTGGCTGAGTTACATTTATTTGCTGAGAAGTTGAACAGCCATAACTATCAGTTAATGTTGCTGTATAAGCTCCTTGCGCAATACCAGCTACACTTTGGGTTAATGCTGAAGTCACAACCGTAGATGAAATAGGGCTAGGCCAAGTTACTGTATAAGGTGCTGTACCTGATGTATAATTTAAAACAATCTCACCATTTGATAATCCAAAACAAGTAGGTTTTGTAATAACAGGGCTTGAGAAAATTGGACTTGGCGCATCAACTACATTTACTGTTTGAGTAATAGAGCAACCATTAACATCTGTAATAACACATTGCCAGTTACTACCAGGAGCCATATTTGTAGCTACAACACCTTGTTGTGCAGGAGCTGTATTCCAGTTTAATGTATAGGTTGGAGTGCCTCCTCCAACTGTTACAGTTGCAGAACCATTTGCAACACCACATTTAGCTGGCAATGAAGTATAAGTTGAAGTTAAAACAGACGGTTCTAAAATAGTAAAGTTTGCTGTTATTGAACACGTTTTAGAATCTACAACTGTTAAAGAATAGCCTCCTGCTGGTAAGCTTCCTAAAACTCCACTGTTTCCAGATTGTGTCGGATTCCAAGAATAAGTATATCCTGGAGTTCCACCTTGAACCGTAGTAGCAATCTGACCGTTACTTCCTCCAAAACATGAAATATTAGTAAAACTTGATGCAGACATTACTAAAGCTTGAGGTTGAGAAATAACAACTGATGAAGATGTTACACAACCATTACCATCAGTAACTACACCTGTATAAGTGTTAGAAGGAACGCTCACTAATATAGATGATGTTTGCCCACTTGGTGTCCAAGAGTAACTGTAAGGAGTTGTTCCACCGTTAACCAACATAGTTGCCTCTCCGTTACTTAAACCATTACAAGTTACATTTGAGAAACTACCAATAGCACTTACTAATTGTGTAGGTTGTATAATAGCAACTGAAGCCGTTCCAACACAACCTGCCGCATCTAATACCGTAATATTATGAGTTCCTGCATTAAAGTTAGAAACGTTTTGAGTTGTTTGTCCTGAAGACCAAGAAACTGAATAGCTAGGAACTCCACCTGTAATATTAGTTGTAGCCGCTCCATTGTTTCCGTTAAAACAACTGACGTTAGTTTGACTAGTAACTGTAACAACTGGGCCAGCTACGTCATTTACTAAACCACTTGCCACAGCAATACAACCATTAACATCCGAAACAGTAAATGAGTATGCTCCTGAAACCACATTATTATTACATAATGTATTTATTGCATTACTCCATAAGTAAGTTAACGGTGATGTACCACCAGCAACTACTGCACATGTTTTACCATTACTTTGTCCACAGTTTGAATTTGTAGCAGAAGTAACAGCGGTTAATAATGCTGGCTCTGTTAAAGTAAATGTTAATACTGAAGGACAAGCCCCATTTGAAGTGATTGTTACAGTTTGACCGCCTGCACATAAATTATTAACTGAGTTACCTGATTGTAAACCTGGTTGCCATAAGAATGTAGTTGTTCCAGCTCCTCCCGAAAACGCAATATTTGCAGTTCCATCACAAGCACTGTTACATTTTACATTTGTTGTTGTTAAAGTAGTAGCTAAAGGCGCTGGTTCTAAAATTGTTGCGTTAGTAGTTATTGAACATCCTAATGCATCAGACACCGTAACTGAATAAACACCTGCTGGTAAATTATTTGCATTTGAGCTATTTCCATTAGCAGAAGCAGCCCCACTCCAAACATATGTATATGCTGGCGTTCCACCACCTGAAGAAACAACAGCAAATCCATTATTACCTCCATTACATGTTACACTTCCTGTAGAAGAAATACTTGCTGTTAATACCGGAGGTTGTGTAATTATTACAATCGCACTCGCCGTACATGTATTTTGATCAGTAGCAATCATTGTATAAGTGCCAGCACATAAACCAGAAGCTGTTTGTGCAGAAATTGGAGTTGAACCACCTACCCAGAAATAATCAACAACACCTACTCCATTTGTACTAGTGGCAACTGCCAATCCATTACATGCACTAAAACAAGAAACATTGGTAGATGTAATGCTTGCAGACATCGCAGGGGGGTTTACTAACGCCATACTAGATGAAGCAACACAACCATTACCATCCACAACTGTTAAAGCATAATTTCCAGCTGCTATCTGATTACTTGTGGCGCTATTGCCACCTAAGCCCGACCATGTATAAGTATAATTAGGTGTTCCGCCTAAAGCAGCGCCAATTCCATATCCATTTGCAACACCAAAACATTTTGGATCATTCGGAATAATAGAGACTGTTAATTGAGTAGGCTCTGTGATACTAACACTTGTTGATGATACACAGCCCGCTTGATCCGTTGCGGAAACTGTATAAACCTGAGCAGATAAATTTGGCGCAATAGAAGACACATTTCCATTACTCCATGAATATATATAAGGTGACACACCTCCGCTTACAGAAGTAGTTGCCACTCCATTTGTTCCTCCAAAACAACTCACGTTCGTTTGACTCGTCACACTAATTACAGGCCCAGCTGTATTAGGAATAGTTGCAGAAACAACTTCAATACAGTTATTTGCATCTTGTACTTGAATAGTATAAGTTCCAGCTAATAACGATCCTTGTGAAGCCGCGTTCGCTCCATTACTCCATGTGTAAATATACGCTCCGGGTGCCCCACCAGAAGCTATTACAGTTGCTGAACCGTTAGCTTGATTACAATTTGCAGAAGTAACCGTTGATGTTAAAGTAATAGATGTAGGTTGAGTCACAGAAATCGTTGGAGAAATTGTACAACCATTTGCATCGGTAATATCACACGTATAAGTTCCTATAGCCACATTTGCTACAGTGGATAAAGTACTTGGGATACTTGCCCATAAATATGTATAAGGTGCCGTTCCGCCAGTACCAGCGGCAGAAATAGTTCCTGTTGAAGTTCCATAACATTTCACGTTATTAGAATTCATAATTGCTGTTAATGTTGAAGGCTGAGTAACAGTTCCTGAAATATAGGCCTTACAACCATAAGTATCAGTGATTTCACAAGTGTAAACTGTTGGCGCTAAATTAATCGCCGTTGCAACTGTTTGTCCACTTGGAGTCCAAGAATACGTAAATGGAGCCGAACCACCAATCATGCTTGAGGTTAAACTTCCATCGTTAGCGCCATTACATGTTACGTTTGACAAAGCTGTAATTGTTGCTGCTCCGCCTGGAGTTGTTCCAATAACTGCTTGACCAGTAATAGAACAACCATTTACATCTGATGCTGTAACAGAATATGTTCCTGCCACTACGCTATTTGACGTTGCAGAAGCTCCGCCACCACCTGTCCATGTATACGTATAAATTGGTGTTCCCCCTGTTACTGTAGTTGTAGCTATACCATTTGCCGCAGTACAATTAGCGTTTTGAGTAGCAATTTGAATTGCTAAAGCTGTTGGCTGATTTACCTGAACAGTTTGAGTGGCAATACAGCCATTAAAATCTTTAATTGCAACATTGTAAATATTTGCACCAACCGCTGTATAACTACTTGAAGCTTGATAAGGCGCTCCATTTAATGAATATTGATAAGGGCTTGTACCTCCTGAACCAGCTATATTAATTGTTCCTGTTGAAGCACCAAAACATTTAGCTGGAATTGATGTTGGAGTTAAAGCTACTTGTGTAGGCTCTGTAATTGCAACTGTTGTTGTTACAGTACATCCTGCATTATCTTTTGTGATAACTGTATAAGTACCTGCTATTAAACCTGTATATATTCCAGTTCCATTACTTTGAAAAGGAGCAGTTAATGTATATGTGTATGGCCCTCCACTTCCAGCGGCACCAACAATTGTAAATCCACCATTAGATCCACCAAAACAACTTGTATTAGTTGTACTTGGAATTGATGCAGTTGGACTACCATTATTTAACACATTATATGTTACAGTTAAAGTACAAGAATTTGCATCTTTAATAGTTACTGTATGAGTTCCAGCCGTTAACCCAGTTGTTGAAGCTCCAGTGACAAAGGTAGCTCCTCCATCAAATGAATATTGATATGGAGCTGCACCTCCAGTAACACCAGTAACTGTTGAAGTTCCATTTGCTGATCCGCAACTTGCATTACTTGTTGTAATCGTTGCTGTAGCAGGACCAGTAGTTGTACCAATATTAAATGTTGTTGAAAATAAACAACCATTTAAATCACTAACCGTTACTGTATGTGTGCCTGCCGCTAAACCTCCTGTCAAACTACTTGTTGAGATTGCATCAACACTAAAAGAATAAGCTGCCGTTCCACCAGTAACACCAGTAACATTATAGGTTCCATTGGATAATCCACAACCAGCTAAGGTTGTTGTTCCTGTAATAGCAGTTGGCCCTGGTATGTTTGTAATTGTTAACGTTCTTGTTAATACACATCCATTAAAATCAGTAACATTTAATGTGTAAGTTCCAGCAGAAGCTCCGCTTAAAACACTTGAAATAGAACCGCTACTCCAGTTATAAGTATAAGCTGGAGTGCCTCCAGCAACCGTTACTGTTCCGGAACCGTTGGCATTGCCACAAGTTGCAGGAGTTAAAGTAGATGTTAATGTTAATGAAGTTGGTTGAGTAACTGTTATACTTTTTGTAATTATACAACCATTAAAATCTGTTTGAGTAACCGAGTATGTGCCTGCAGCTACGTTATTGACTGTTGCTGTTGACGCTGATAAAGCAGGCCATGAATAAGTATATGGCCCTACTCCGCCGCCGCCAGATGCAGAAACAGTTCCTGTTGAAGCTCCAAAACAATTAACTGGCAATGAAGTAACCGTTAGAGTAACAACAGGAGGTTGAGTAAGGATTACAGATGCAGTTGTAGTACAACCTAAATTATCTCCAATCGTTACATTATATGAACCCGCTGGCAATCCTGTAAAGACACCTGTTCCGTTAGTTTGTACTGGAGTTGTTAAAGAATATGTATATGGAGATGTTCCGCCAGATGGAGTTACAGTAAAACTACCTGTACTTCCTCCAAAACAATTTACATTGATAGAATTTGTAACAGACGCAGTTGGTCCACTATTATTTAATACATTGTATGTTACTGTTAAAGTACATGAGTTTGCATCTCTGATAGTTACAGAGTATGTACCTGCAACCATACCTGAAGCTGTAGTTCCAACTCCAAATGCACCTCCATTAAATGAATATTGATATGGCGCTAATCCACCAGTAACAGAAGTTACCGTTGCAGATCCATTTGCACTTCCACAGCTTGCATTTGCCGTAACAATATTAGCTGATGTTGGGCCATTTGCTGTATTAATGACGAACGTTGTGCTAAATAAACAACCGTTTAAATCTCTCACTGTTATCGTATGCGTACCAGGTGATAAACCTGAAGTTAAACTAGACGTTGCAACTGCATCTACACTATAAGAATAAGCTGGAGTTCCTCCAGTTACACCTGTAACATTGTAAGTGCCGTTACTTAAATTACAACCTGCTAAAGTTGTTGTTCCTGTAATAGCAGTTGGGCCTGGAATATTTGTAATGGCAACCGTTCTTGTTAACACACACCCGTTAAAGTCGGTTACTGTTAATGTATATGTTCCTGCTGATGCACCTGATAAAACATTTGTTAATCCGCTATTGCTCCAGTTATAGTTATAAGGAGATGTTCCTCCTGAAACCGTAACGGTACCTGAACCATTTGCATTACCGCAAGTTGCAGGAGTTAATGTAGAAGTTAATGTTAATGATGATGGCTGAGTCACCGTAACTGTTTGAGTTATTGGGCATAAATTAGCATCTCTAATTGTTACCGTATATGTGCCGGCTGCCGCTCCACCCACTGTTGCTAACGTACTATTGCCTAACGCAGGCCATAAATAAGTATAAGGTGCTACTCCGCCAGCACCGCCAGCAGAAACTGTTCCTGTTGAATTGCCAAAACAATTCACTGGAAGTGAGGTTATTGTTCCTGTAACTGGCGTAGGCTGTGTTAATGTTGCCGTTACTGTTGCTGTACAACCAGCATTATCTCTAACTGTTATACTAAATGTTCCCGCAGGTAAGCCTGTGAAAGAACCAGTAGTGTTGGTTTGCGCTGGAGCTGTTAACGTGTATGTAAAAGGCGCTGTGCCTCCTGATGGAGTGACTGCTAAACTACCTGTAGAGCTTCCATTACATAAAATATTTAATGAACTTGTAAGAGCTGCCGTAGGAGCTGCATTACTTAATACATTATATGTAGCTATAATCGTACAAGTATTTGCATCTTTAACTACTACTGTATGAGTTCCTGCTGATAAACCTGTAGCACTTGAAGATGTTCCAAAAGCACCGCCATCAAATGAAAAACTATAAGTTGGCGTTCCGCCCACTATTGCAGAAACTGTCGACGTTCCGTTTGAGGATCCGCAACTAGCATTTGTTGTTGTTACAGAAAAACTAGTTGGGCCGTTAGCTGAACCAATAGCAAATGTTCTAGTAAATACACATCCGTTTAAATCTTTCACCGTAATAGAATGTGTTCCCGCTGCTAATCCAGAAGTTAAACTTCCAGTTGACACTCCGTTAACACTATAAGTATAAGCTGGTGTTCCACCTGTAACGCCAGTCACATTAAATGTTCCATTATTAGTATTACAACTTGCTTGCGTAGTTGTTCCAGCTATAGCTGTTGGGCCAGGTATATTTGTTATCGTGACAGTTTTAGTAAACGTACAACCATTAACGTCTTTCACCGTAACCGAATATGTTCCAGGAGCCTGAGCTGTAATAGGTGAAGTTGCCGTAAATGCTCCTCCATTAATTGCGTATGTATAAGGTGCGGTTCCTCCAGTTGGAGTGCCAAATGTATAACTACCATTGTTCAGTCCGCACGTAGCATTAGTTGTTGTTGTTGTAATAGCTGTTGGGCCTGGCGACATAGTTAAAGTTGCCGAAACCGTAAAAGTACAACCAAAATTATTTGTTAATGTAATAACTGGCGTGCCTGCTCCAAGACCAGTAACAGTTTGACCTGAAATAGCACCAAGGCTACTTGCAAAAGTAACTGTTTGCCCTCCACTGGAGGTATTGTTAATGACTACAATTCCATTATTATTTCCACATGTTGGGTTAGTAAATGAAAGTGTAGCTGAGGGATTAGGACGAATGGTGACACTTACAACTGCAACTGCAGGAGGACAACCTCCAGAACCAGGCACTGTATATGTATAATTATAAGATCCTGCCGCTAAACCAGCTGGATTAAAAGTACCTAAATTACCACCAGTTAAAGCGGGTGCTGGTCCCGTCCAAGTTCCTGTTGTTGAAACGCCAGTTCCTAATAATCCAAATAAATTTGTAGACGCTGCCGTATTACAAACTGCTAAAGTATTACTAACACCTGCATAAGGACCAGGAGTTACAGTAACACATCTTACTGTGGTATAACTACAACCAAAATTATCTACAGCCGTTAAGGTATAACATTTTGTGCCTGTAGATGTTGGAGTGACAACAGCGTTATTTCCAGAAGTAGAAGTAATATTGGCTCCAGACCAAGTTTGAGAAACTATATTTGGAGTGAAAGATTGCGCAGCAGGAACTGACGCATTAAAATTAATATCCCAGTTAAAAATATATCCGTTATCCGAACCTAAATTATCAGTTACCTTAATTGTCCACGCTCCATTTAAAGGACAGCCAACCAAACTACTAAAGGTACCCGTTGGTGAATAAGTTCCAGCTGCAATAGACGTATTAGCAGGAGTTCCTTGACCTGCTACGGTAGGTCCGTTAATTAATAATGAAGTGCCAGACATAGCAAAACAATAATTTGCTCCAACTCCTGGACCAACGGCAGGATCATCTAATGGCGCTCCTAAATAATTGTATGCTCCACCTGGGTAATCTTTTAAATTACAAATTTGTCCATTTGGACAAATAATTTGTATTGATAAATCACCTTGATAAGAATGCTCCATATTTAAACATATGTTTCCAATATCAGCTGCTGATGTTACTGTTTGCGATGAACCAAAACAATCAACTACAATAGATGTACTATATGACAAACCAGAACCATCAGGCAAGAAAGTTGTGCCACTTACAGGTGGCGTACAATTGGCTTGAAAAGGTGTAGGTGTGACTGATCCTATTAAAGTAGCTGACTGACCTAAACAAATACTAGTTGTAGATGTTGCAGTTGCTGAAAATGATGGTGTTGTAGAGATTTGAACAATTTGATTAATTTTATTTTGATTAACACACCCTGCGATTGTAGTTGTTAAATTAACTACATACACACCTGGCACCGAATAACTTGTTGAGGCAGAAGCTCCAGTACCTGTTTGACCGTTATCAAAATTCCAACTATAACTTGGTGTGCCAGACGTATAAGTTGCGCCTCCATTAAAAGTTATAGCTTGTCCTTGACAAGCTTTAATAATACCACCAACTGGTGCAGGAGAAGAACTATTAAAAACTGAATTAATTATTTGACACGGTGTAACACAAGTTATTGTAGCAACCCAGCCATCATATTGAACTGACCCATCTGATTTCCATACAAAAGTAATACACCCAGATGTATTTGTTGCTGTAGCCTGAACGATACCAGGCCCAACATTTCCAGTATAAGCCCCTAAAGTTGGAGAACTTGTATTTGGACCATTATAAACAGTTAATAATTCTAACCCACTCCCCTCAGTATTAAAGGTTGTGAAATTAAAACTCAATTTATCACCTGGATTCGTTGGACAAAATGTCTTTGTATATGTTTCATTAGCCAAATAAACTCCACCATTTCCACCAGTATCATAAAAGGTTCCACCGCATGTGGTTACGGAGGTATTGCTCATATTGTAGTTTTGAGATATACCAGATAGCGCAAAAAGAAAAAGGATTATTGTAAATAGATGTTTCATACTTGGATATTGTAATTTATTTTTTAAAATAAGTTTTATAGTGTCAATAAGAGGCAATTAAATTGTCGTTTTTATTTTAAATTTTGAGGGTGAATTACTATTATATAATCTGTATTATCAATACGGTAAATTTCTTCGTTTTTAGACGAAAATTTCAAATCATATTTCAAAGGATTAAATGTATTTGGATCATAAGATATATCTCTCGTTAAAGAGTTGTTAAACTTGTTAACTATAGCAACTGAAGATAACTTTGTGAATTTATCGTTCCCGGTTAATGGGGACTCTAGAACTTTTATTCTATTATCTAATAAATCGTTTAAAAATTCAAACCTTGAGGGTTCGTTAATTACAAGTTCTTGAGTTTTGTCGCCATACACTTCAGTAATTTTAGGATTAATCTGTTGACTATACGAATAGTTGATGTTTGTAAAAACAACAAACAAAACTGTAAGAAAACTGTAAAAAGTATTTTTCATAAAAAGGGTATATTTTTTATGCTAAATATATGGCAAATGCTAAAAAATTAACATTTTTTTAATAATTTAAACTTGTATTTCACTCGCTCAATCAATCTTTTTAGCACATATAAAACACCTAAACTAGTTTAGATTGCATCTGATTAATAAATATATAAGAGGAAATTCGTGTAACATTAATTTTTATGAGAAATAAAACCCAACAAAAACTATCAGAATATACTAGTTTTTTGACCAAAAATTGAAGGTCTGGTTTATTTTAAAAGAATTAAAATCTATAAAAATTATAAAATTTGGGCCTTTTAAATATTTTATAAAAACGCTGCATTTGTCATAAATACTATAATTAGATTACAATCTCTTCTTATTTAAGACAAGAATGCAGCCAATTAGCAACTTATAGTAAAGTAAAAGACTGAAACTAAAGATTGATGCAAATTAAACAAACGTCATCAACTTGTTCCAAATCACCCTTCCATTCAAAAAAGGCATTTTCTAGATCTATTTTCTGCTGATGTAAAGATGATTTAGAAGAAGAAATTAATAATTCTTCAAGCTGTTTATATTTAAATTTCTTGCCTTTTGGCCCTCCAAACTGATCGGCGTATCCATCAGTAAATAAGTATAGTTTATCACCTTTTTCAAAAACTAAATTATGTTCTGTAAATTTTTTACGGTCGGAATATTTACCAACTGGCTGTTTATCTGCCTTTATTTCATCAATTGTTTGGGAGTCTTTTTTAATAATCCACAAAGGATTATTTGCTCCACTCCATTGAATCGTAATTTTATCATCAGAACTCTTGGATTCACTATTAACACGAGAAATTTTAAGTAATGAAATATCCATCCCGTCTTTTAATTCATTTTCGCTTTTTTCAAATGTTTCTTCTACTAATTCTGATAATTTATCTAAAATCTCAGCCGTGTTATGAATACCAAATTCTTTAACGCATCTATTTAATCCATTGTTTCCAACCACACTTACCAAGGCGCCCGGCACACCATGACCAGTGCAATCTACAGCAGCAATGTATGTTTCGTTTTCGCCAGATGTTGTGTGTGGATTGTTATGAATCCAATAAAAATCTCCGCTCACAATATCTTTAGGTTTAAACAATATAAAACAATCAATATCTAACAAGCTTATTGATTTTTCAGAAGGTAATAATGCATTTTGAATATACTTTGCATAATTAATCGAGTCTAATATTTCTTTGTTTTTGTGTTCAACTATTTCTTTTTGTTTAGAGATTATCTCATTTGCCTTTCTCTTTTGGTTATAGCTTCTAAATACAATTAAAATTAGGCCTGATAAAATTATTAAAGCAATAACGGCTCCGGTAGTTAATTTTTTTTGACTTTTTATTTCTGCTGCATCAACTGCCTGTCTATTTTCGGCATCTTTTCTTTGTAATTCTTGTCGTTTCGCAAAATCATATTCTAATTCCTTTTTTAAAATTTCGTTTTTACTTTCATCACTTTCAACATTATCTTTTGATGCTAAATATAAATTTTGATACGTATATGCTTTTTTAAAATCATTTTGCTTTTCATATAGCACACTCAAATACTTGTACACCTCTACTTTCAATCCTTCTAACTCACTATTCTGTGTAATACGCAAAGAACTTAGTAAATATTTCTCAGCCTCCTTTAATTTACCTTGTTGCAATAATGTGTTTCCAAGTTCCAAATAATTATAAGCGTGCCCAATGTTTTCGCTCATGTTAGATAAATAACTGAGCGATTTATTAAAAAATATAATAGCAGAATCTTTATTGTTTGTTAGCTGATGATTGATGCCAATATTATGATAAGCCATGGCCATACCAACAGTATCTGCCACTTCCTGTCTTAACAAAAGAGATTTTTGTAAATACGTTTGAGCGGAGGCAAACTGATTTAATTTTTGATAACAGGTTGCTATATTATTGTAGTTAATTGCCAAAATAGATTTTTCTTTATTAGCAATGTTTATTTTTTCTGCTTTAAAGTAATAAGCTAAAGCGGTTCGATATTCTTTTATCTCGGCATAAATTAGTCCAATATTGTTTTGAATGCCAGCAACCTTAACTGGCATTTTTAATTCTTCAAATAATCTAAGAGCATTCAAATTATTATCTAAAGCATCTTTTAAATTTGATTGATCTCGATTGATAACACCTTTTAAATTATAAGATTCGGCAACACCTTCGATATAATTGATTTGTTTAGATAAAATAAACAAACTATCAGTCTTTTTTTGCGCTAATTCATAATTTCCATTGTCAATTAAATCACTAATTTGAACATTATAGGCTTCTAAAAACTTAATATCAACTTGACAATAAGTCTTTATTGCAAACAAAAGAAAAAGTGTAATTATGTAGTAGTTTTTTTTCAAGAAAGATAAATTTAAGCTTTACATCTTTTAGATGCAAATTGCTCACTCATTCCTACTTAATGATTGTTCTTCCTAAAATTTTATTAACGCGTTTTTTTTGATTTTCGAGCATGATTACAAATTCGTAAACGTTACTGTTTTCAAATGGATCAGCTGTTTTAATCAATTCCTTGGCGTCTTTTAAAATTTGATTCAAGCGTTTTTCTTTTAAACTAAACAATTGATGTTCTATCCCTTTTTTTATAAAATGAATTTCTTGAGGAACATTTACGCCAAACTTTTCCCATTTGTAACTCACTGTATCCGAAAAAGAAGCAAAATCAATAGCAACCTGAGCTACAGCAGGATTAGCGTGATGAATAAAAGTTTGTAATGTTGGGATATTTCCTTTTTCTAATTCGTGATGAAATTCATCCAATACCATTTGATGAATAGGATTAATAAATTGTATTTCATCTCTCCATAATTCAAAAATAACAAACTCACAAACCGTTAGTTGAAAAGATTGCTCCGTATTATCTGTATCTTCTGCTTCAACCTCCACCAATACATTTCCATATTGCATCATCATCCGCAATAATTCTTTTTCCTCACTATCTAAAACCAAGTCCTTTGGCGCCTCTTCCTCTAAATAAGCCTCTGGTGGCATTTCATCTATTGGATAATTACCTTGGCCCTGCTGTTGAATATCTTTATTGCTAGAAGCAGCTTTCCCTGTTTTTTTACGAATGAGTTTGTTAATTTCAATTTGCAAAACTTGCTCACTAATATCCATGATTCGCGAACATTCCTTGACGTACACCGAACGATTAATCGCATCTGGAATGACTGAAATACTCTCAACAATATCTTTAATTAATTCGGCACGTTTAATGGGATCGTGCTCAACTTCTTTATAAAGTAAACTTGTTTTAAAAGCAATAAAATCTTTACTATTACTTTTAATAAACTCTTTAAACTCCTCGTTAGTTACTTTTTTACTATAAGAATCTGGGTCATCTCCGTCAGGAAACAACAATACTCTTACATTCATCCCCTCTTCCAAAATTAAATCAATCCCCCTGAAACTAGCTTTAATACCAGCTACATCACCATCATATAAAATAGTAATGTTTTTAGTGAAACGGTGAATTAATTTTATTTGTTCAACTGTTAAAGATGTTCCTGAAGAAGCCACAACGTTTTCAATGCCCGATTGATGCATCGAAATCACATCGGTGTAACCTTCCACTAAATAGCAGTTATCTTCTTGTATGATTGTTTTCTTTGCTTGAAACAAACCATACAAGGTTTTACTCTTATCGTAAATGTCAGTTTGCGGAGAGTTAATATACTTCGCTAATTTTTTATCGCTCGTTAAAATACGTCCACCAAAACCAATTACCTTTCCTGAAATATTATGAATAGGAAACATCACGCGTCCCGTATATCTGTCAAAAATATCTTTCTCTGTAATAGGAGTACCCTCTACATGATTATTTGATAAAATCGACATGCCTGTCTTTACCAAATATTCAGGTTTGTAGCCATTTTTCACAGCAGTTTCCGAGAATTTCCGTCTCTCTTCCGAACTATATCCTAAATTAAATTTATCAATCGTTGCTTGCGAAAATCCTCTTTCTTTAAAATATCCTAAACCAATTGAACGGCCTAAATCATCATTCAACAGTAAATCAGAGTAATACTTTTGTGCATATTGCATCACAATGTATAAACTCTCTTTTTCGTTTTGCTGTGCTTTTTCTTCTACGCTAACTTCTTTTTCAATAACTTCAATACTGTATTTATTGGCTAGATAACGCAAGGCCTCTGGATAAGATAAACTCTCTAAGTCCATGATGAAATTTACAGCGGTACCCGATTTGCCACAACCAAAACATTTATAAATACCTTTAGCTGGCGATACCGTAAACGATGGTGATTTCTCACCATGAAAAGGACAAAGACCCAATAAATTAGCACCTCGTTTTTTTAATGTAATAAAATCCCCAATCACGTCCTCTACCCGAGCCGCGTCAATAATTTTATCTATGGTTAATTTAGGTATCAAAAAAGGTGGTTTGAGAGGATAAATATAGTAAAATCTTAAGCCATTTTAACCACATAGGCACATAGAAGTGATTTATGAAGTGAGTAATCATAGGATTGAAGCTATGCTTCAATCAGCTATGTGTTTCTATTACATCTATTTATAATTAACAGAACTATATAATCTATGTGCCTATGTGGTTAAAAATCTAATAAATCCTTATCTTTAAACTCTGAATTTTTAAGTAAACAATAACTCAAAATTCATAAATATAACTCAAAACTATAAAATGTCCGTTTACGATAAATATAAAGCAGTGATTGGTTTAGAATGTCACATTCAATTATTAACCAAAACAAAAATGTATAGTAATGACATAGCAGAGTATGGGGCTATGCCAAATACTAACGTCAGTGTTATTACATTAGGTCATCCTGGTACATTACCAAAAGTAAATAAAAGCGCCATTGAATTTGCTGTAAAGTTAGGCATTGCTACTCATTCTGATATTCGTGAAGAAAACCAGTTTGCTCGTAAAAATTATTTTTATGCGGATTTACCAAAAGGTTATCAAATTACACAAGACAAAACACCTATTTGTAATGGAGGTTATGTAGATATTAAATTAAAAGATGGGACAGAGAAACGTATTAATTTAACGCGTATTCATATGGAAGAAGATGCAGGTAAAAGTATGCATGATATTGATCCATTTGAATCGTTAATTGACTTGAACCGAGCGGGAACACCTTTATTAGAAATTGTAACTGAACCAGATTTTACTTGTAGTGACGAAGCTTATATTTATTTAATGGAAGTAAAAAAACTAGTACGTTATTTAGATATTTGTGATGGAAACATGGAAGAAGGCTCACTTCGTTGTGATGCTAACGTTTCGGTGATGCTGAAAGATGCAAAAGAATACGGAAAAAAAGTAGAGGTCAAAAACATGAACTCTTTTCGTAACGTGCAACGCGCTATTGATTTTGAAATTAAACGTCAGATTGACTTATTAGAAGCAGGTGAAGAAATTGCTGGAGAGACTCGTAGTTTCAATGCAACCGATGGTTCTACATTTGCTTTGCGTAGTAAAGAAAACGCCAATGATTACCGTTATTTTCCTGAACCGGATTTACAACCCGTATTTATTACGCAAGAATATATCAATACGGTAAAGGCTCACATGCCTGAATTGCCAAACGATTTATTGAAAAAATTCACAACAGAATTTGGCTTATCAGAATACGACGCGCTTAACTTAACTGATTTAAAAGGTTTAGCTTTATATTTTAATGAATTAGTGGGTTATACTAAAAATTACAAAGCAGCGGCTAACTGGATGATGGGAAGTATTAAATCATACTTAAACGAAAATGCCATTGCTATTGAACAATTTAAAGTAAAACCAAAAACCATTGCCGATTTAATTGCATTAATTGATGAAGGAAAAATAAGCAATGCAGCCGCAACACAAAAATTATTTCCTGAGTTAATGTTGCATATGGATGAAGCACCGTTAAGTATTGCGCAACGTTTAGATATTATACAAAGTAATGATACTGGCGCTTTACAAGAATTAGTTGATCAAGCATTAGCAAAATATCCTGAAAAAATTACAGAATACAAAAACGGTAAAACTAATTTGTTAGGTTTATTTGTTGGCGAAGTGATGAAAATGGGGAAAGGCAAAGCCGATCCAAAAATGGCCAATCAATTGGTTAAGGAAGCGTTGGAGAAGTAAATTTCTTACAGTTAGACTGGGTCAATTCAAGCGTAGTTTAGAAGCAAAAAAACGTCGTTGGAATAAATATTCTAACGACGTTTTGATTTTCTACTAAATAAATTTATTCCTTCACAACCTTCTGCACAGCAATCACTTTATCACCTTCCAACACTTTCATAAAGTACATGCCACTGCTCAAGTCGCTTACATTAATCGTATTATTTTTATTAGTAATCGCTTCAGTCAAAACCAAAGCACCAATACTATTATATAATTCAATTTTTGTATTTGAAGGAATCGCACCAAAACTAATATTCAAAAATCCATTTGTTGGATTTGGACTAACCAACACATTACCAATCATTACGCTTTCTTTAATGCCAACACTAGCGCCAATAGCCATCAAGGTTCCTGTGCCCGATGTTAAAGAACTAATTATCCCCAAAGCATCCGATTGTTTTGCCTGTGATACACCAATATTCAACACTTCATCTGAAGCTAAGCTCGATTTAATTTGGTAATGTAAAGTAGCTATTTTACCATACCCACTCACATTATTACTAACTGTGTGTGTACTTGCAGTAAACAGTTTACCGTTTGCAAAATCTAATTTTCTGAAAAGTAAATTTTGTGAAGCATCGATAAATGAATTTTGGTACTCAACATAAATACTGTTTGGTTCAATTAATGTGTTATCGAAATCAATTGTATATGCAATACCATTTATATTATTTATTGAATTTGTAACATCTCCTAAATAAATAGAAGCTGTTCCCCAATTTCCTTTAGCAACCATTGGTTGGTCAGGTAAAATAGTTAATTGCGGATTTACGGTATTTGTTTGTGCTGACTTAAATGCATGCGTTAAACCGTAGTTATTATAAATAGCTAAAGTATCGTCATCATTAATCACTCCATCTCCATTACAATCACTATGATTTAAATTACTACCATTACTAATAGTTCCTATCCAGTTATTTGCAAAGTATGATTGCCAAGTATTACTGGCTGCTGCTCTTGGCGCACCCGTTTGAGTAAAATGCAACCCAAGTTCCAGCACATCCAAATTATCCGCCAATCCATCACTATTCGCATCTCCTGGCCAAATATCAGAGCAGGCACTATTAACTGTTAAACTAACAGTTTGCGAATTAATGCAACCATTCATATTAGATCCCCATACTGTATAAATTGTGGATGAAATTGGATTAACACTAATACTTGAAGTGGTTTGTCCCGTGCTCCACGTATAGGTCAAAGATCCAGTAGATATAAAGCCTGTACTAGTTCCTAAACATACTGTATTAGTTCCAGTAACAGTTAAACTTGGCGAAGCATTTACTAAAACTGAAATTGTTTTTGTATTTGTACAACCCCCTACCGTTGAGCCAATAACCGTATAAGTAGTTGTTGCCGTTGGAGAAACCACTGGCGAACCCGCAGAAAAAGTATATGAGCTTGCACCACTTGGATTTATTGTAAATGAATCTCCACTACAAATAGTGCCATTATTTACTGTTAAGGTAGGGCCTGAAACTACAGAAACTGTTGTTACCGCAGAACCCAAACAACCTGCAGGTGATTTGCCTTCTAAAGTATACGTGGCGGTGGTAGTGGGAGAAACAACAATATTAGCATTGTTCGATCCAGTATTCCAAGTATAAGTATTTGCTCCATTACCTTGTAAAAGAACTGTTCCTGTCGCACATACACTACTCGCTCCTGCAATAGTAACTGTAGGAGACGGGTAAACGTATAAGGCTTGGGTCATCGTTTTTGTACAGCCGTTAACATCAGTTCCCACAACCGTATAAGTAGTTGTAACAGTTGGTGTTTGTGAGATACTTGTTCCAGTAATGTTTCCAGGATTCCAAGTATAAGTTAATGCCCCACTCGCAGTTAATGTATAAGTAACAAGATTTCCATTGCACGAATTTAATATAGGAGCAGAACTGGTATTTACAATTGGCGGCATCCACATTTGTAAAGCAATTGTTTCTGTATTTACACAACCAGTAGCATCCTTACCGGTTATGCTATAGTTGGTATTAGGAAAAGATGATGGAAAAACAGTAACCGTATTTCCTGTCATCGCACCATATCCATTCAAAGTATATGTAACAGCTCCACCAGCAGTTATTAAAACTGGCCCCGTAGGAGAACAAACGCCTATGGAACTCGGACTTAAAGAAATTATTGGTGGCGACACAACTGTAAAAGTAACTGGGGTTCGTAAAGACGTTGAATTGCAAATTTTCGATTCAACATAATAGGTATATGTTCCAGTAGCTAAAGGTTGGGTTGTAAATGTTGATGAGGTTGCTAATGATAAAGTTGAGGTTGGAGATGAATACCAACTTAGAGCTCCAATACCAGACGCTGAAAGAGTTGTTGTCATATTAGGGCAAACACTCAAATTAGATGATAGAGTAGTATTGGCTGGCGCAATTGGCGTCATACAATTTCCCATTCGAAGAAGAAATACATCACTATTATTAAAAGGTGATATCATGTTATATTGGCCCACACTTGCATCAAAATCTGCTGTCCCATCAAAATTTCCAATAGAATATAAATTATTGTTACGGTCAATTAACAAAGAATTTACACGTAGCGATGTTGGTGTTGTAACTCCTATTTGATTTACCCATATAAAAGCGCTTGTCGAATCAAGTTTTAAAAAAAACGTCTTCCCTTGAGCTGAACTTAAATTATTAATACCTACCCCTGGATCAAAATCAAAGGTTCCGCTAAATTCGCCTGATAAATATTGATTACCAATAGAATCTGAAGAATAAGCATAAGAAAGAGCTCCACCAGAATTACCTCCTATTTGTTTTGCCCATAAATAGGTGCCAAGCGTATCCATCTTTGCTAAAAAGATGTTAGTGCCACCAGTACTTGTTAATGTTAAGGAGCCTATACCTGATCCTAAAATTGTAGTACCACCAAAGGCGCCTGTTAAGTTCAATATGTCTTTATTATCAACTTTCAAAGTAACTCCAGTTGAATTACCTAAACTAAAACCTGCTTGTTTAACCCATTTGAATTGCCCATTACTTCCTAACGAACAAACAAATGAAGCATTGGATTGAGACGAAAGGGTATCTGCTAATGAACCAAAAGTACATTTTCCGTTAAAAACACCACTACAATATATGTTTGCGTCAGAATCTGTATCAATAAAATAAGTAATTGCAGTATTAGGGCTATAAAAAACTTTACTCCATAAAGTACTACCAGAACTATTAAGTTTAGCAACAAAAGCAGAGGTGCTCGGACTTGTATAAGTTAATCCTCCAACAATTAAATTATCTAACTTATCTTCACATATACTAAATGCTTCATCTATTATATTATAATTTAATTGTTTAGCCCAAATAAAATTTCCATTGCCATCAAGTTTCAAAACAAAAGCATCTTTAAAAACACTCGTCATACCATTTAATACCGTCATATTAAACGCTCCAGCACCTGGATCAAAATCAACCTGCGATGTGAATCTCCCTCCAATGATAATATTTCCTAAATGATCAACCATAATAGCATTAGCTTCGTCATTATACAATGAGCCTATTCTTTTAGCCCATATTAAATTTCCCAATGAATCTGTTTTGGTAATAAATACATCTGTACTTCCCGCAGATGTTAATGTGTAAGAGATTCCCGCGGGGCCAAGAGCTAATGTGTTTTGGAATGAACCTGCTGTGTATATAAATCCTTGATTATCAATCGCTACGGACTTCCCTTCGCTATCTCCACCTTTATAAGTATTTACCCAATTAAAATTTGAGTTTTGGGCTTTAAAGTTTTTAGTTGTTACTAATATAATAATTAAAAAAAGTATTTTTTTCATATTCACTTATTTTCTCTATCAAATATAAACTAATTATTAGTTAAGTCTATTTTCTAGAAGTAGTTTAAACAATTAAACTATTCCTTCACAACCTTCTGCACGGCAATCACTTTATCACCTTCCAACACTTTCATAAAGTACATGCCACTGCTCAAGTCACTTACATTAACCGTATTATTTTTATTAGTAATCGCTTCAGTCAAAACCAATGCACCAATACTATTATATAATTCAATTTTTGTATTTGAAGGAATCGCACCAAAACTAATATTCAATAATCCATTTGTTGGATTTGGACTAATCAAAAAATCACCACTCATTAAGCTTTCTTTAATACCAACACTAGTGCCAACAGCCATTAAAGTTCCTGTGCCTGATGTTAATGGAGAAATAACTCCCGAAGCATTCGATTGATTAGCTTGCGACAATCCAATAGTTAAAACCTGGTCAGTAGCTAAGCTCGATTTAATTTGGTAATGCAAAGCAGCTATTTTACCAAACCCACTCACGTTATTACTAATAGTGTGTGTACTTGCAGTAAACAGTTTACCGCTAGAAAAATCTAATTTTCTAAAATACAAGTTTTGTGAAGCATCGATAAATGAATTTTGGTACTCAACATAAATACTGTTCGGTTCAATTAATGTATTATCGAAATCAATTGTATATGCAATACCATTTATATTATTTATTGAATTTGTAGCGTCTCCTAAATAAACAGAAGCAGTGCCCCATGTTCCTTTTGTTACCATTGATTGATCAGGCACAATAGTAATTGACGGAACTGTATTAGTTTGCGCAGGCTTAAAAGCATGCGTTAAACCATAGTTATTATAAATCGCTAATGTATCATCGTCATTTATAATTCCATCGCCGTTACAATCACTATGATTCAAGTTTTTTCCATTTGTAATTGCGCCTATCCAGTTATTCGCAAAATAAGATTGCCACGAATTATTTGTTGATGTTCTTGGCGCACCTGTTTGAGTGAAATGCAATCCAAGCTCCAACACATCTAAATTATCTGCTGAACCATCACTATTGGCATCTCCTGGCCATACATCGGCGCAAGTGTTATCAACTGTTACACTAACGGTTTGTGAATTAGTACAATTATTGAAATCTGTACCTGTAACTGTATAAATTGTTGTTGTTATTGGATTAATACTAATACTTGACGTAGTTTGCCCTGTGCTCCAAGTATATGTATTAGCCGAATTGCCAATTAAATTTATACTTGTTCCAATACATATTGTATTGGTTGTGTTAAGATTAAAAATAGGCCCAATTGTAATTGAAAAAGATGACAATGAACCGGCCCCGCAGCCGTTTATACCATTTGCACTTAATGTATAAATACCTGCACTAAGTGAACTAAAATCTGAAATAATACTATTTGTGCCATTACCTGTTGTAATTGTCGTGCCTAAAGGAAGATTCCAATTATAAGTTGTTGCATTTGATGATGCTGAAACACTTAAAGTAGTATTATTAGCCGCGCCTATACAAAGATGATTTGAACCACTAATTGCTCCAGTATTTGCTGGTAACAAGCATAATTCTAATAAATCTAATCCAAAAGACCCATTGGTGCTATCTAAATCTAATTGTTTAGTATATGAATTTGTGTTATAATCATATTCAAATAAAATCCCTGAACCTTTGACTCCGCCAAATTGTGTGGTGCCATATAATTTACCATTAGCAGATTGCAACATTGTTCCTAAAGGATATCCTCCCGTAGTTGTACCATTTAAGTCGACTTTTTTAGTCATTGTATTTGTGGAAATATTGTATTCAAATAACACGCCACTACCAGAAACTCCGCCAGCTTTTGTTAAACCATATAAATTACCATTCGCCGCTTGCACCAATGATCCTTCTGGTCCTTGGCCATTACCAACCCCATCAAAATCTGCTTTTTTAGTAATTACATTTGTTGCGGCATCGTATTCAAATATGGCTCCCAAATCATTAACACCTCCAATAGTAGTCATGGTGTATAATTTACCATTTGCAGCTTCTATAAGGTCTCCGTATGGCGTACTTCCATTTGCTGCAATTAAATCAAGTTTCTTTGTATATATATTAGTCATATAATCGTATTCAAAAAGCACACCTGCTCCCATTGACCCACCTAACGATAATCCATATATTTTACCAGTACTCGTTTGCATCAATGATCCTTGTGGAGAAACACCTGTTGCATATGATGAACCATTAAAGTTTATTTTAGTGGTAACAACTCCCGTTGTTGGATTAAATTCGAAAATAGTACCATGATTTACAGTACCTCCTTGATTACCCATTCCATATAATTTACCATTATTTGCCAGTACTAAAGAACCTTGTGGCCATTTACCTGATGCTTGAGTAAAGTCAAATTTTTTCGTCCATACTAATGTTATTGGATCATATTCAAATAAAGTCCCGAAATTATTAATACCGCCAGTCCTTGTTGTTCCATATAGTTTACCATTATTCGCTTGCGTCAATTTAAAACTAGGATTTGAGCCATATAATTTATCATTAAAATCAAAGTGTTTTTGGAAAACATTACTTGCGATGTCAAACTCAAAAAAAGTACCATAGTAATTCGCACTATTAGAGCCTCCCGTAGTTGCTGTACCATATAGCTTTCCGTTATTTGCAATTAATAAATTACTTGAAGGATAAATACCTGTTGTATTTGTGAAATGAAATCTATCTGTAAAAGTTGAAGTTGCAAGATTATATTCAAATATCTTACCCCAATCTACATACCCAGTATTTCCAGTAATCCCGTACAAACTTCCATTGCTTGCCTCAAATAAAGAACCGGTTGGTATTCCATCGTTACTATTCGCAAAACTTCTTTTTACCGTATAAACATTACTGGTGTAATTATATTCAAACAACACCCCGAAATTATTAGCACCTCCAGTAGTTGCAAGTCCATAAATATTTCCATTACTTGCTTCAATTAAAGTCCCGTTTGGACTGCCACCAAGCGTGTTACTGAAATTTACTTTTCTAGTTAGTGTGTTACTAGAAATTATATATTCAAACAATGTTCCTTTACCATTCGCTCCTCCATAAAGAGTCATTCCATATAAATTGCCATTTGCAGCTTTCAGCAATGAGCCGCGTGGTTGCGCTCCATTTCCACTAACCCCAATATTAAAATCACATTTTTTTGTTAACACATCTAAATTAAAATCATATTCAAATAAAGTGCCATTAGAAGCGTTTCCACCTCCTGCAGTTAATCCATACAATTTCCCTACACTAGCTTCTATAAGACCTCCGTATGCTACCCCTCCCATTAATGCATTATTTGTAAAATGTTTTTTTACGGTATATACCCCAGTAATTAAATCAAACTCAAATAAAACTCCATAATTAAAAGCCCCACCTGTTGGTGTCATCCCATAAAGTTTTCCATTACTTGCCTGCATTAAATTACCAGTTGGATTTATCCCATTAGCTTGAGTGAAACTATATAAAACAGTATACTGAAGAGAAATCAAATCATACTCGTACAAAGAGCCTAAATACTTTGAGCCGCCACTATATGTTAAGCCATAAACCTTCCCATTACTTGCTTGCATGCAACCCTGTGGATTATTACCTGGGGTAGAATAAGGGAAACTAAATTGACTAGTTAAAGTATTACTTCCTGGAGTTAGGCTAAATATCGTTCCAATATTGTTTGTTCCACCCCCACCTGTCATGCCCCAAATTGTTTGTTGTGAGAAAGTAGAACTAGAAATAATAGAAATTAACAAAATAAAATAAAATTGTTTCATAAGGCAATTTGGGTTAGCATTAGTTATTTAAAAATAGTGATTAAATTAATCAATTTACTGCCATTAAATGGCTTTTAGAACATTTAATATTTATCACTGAAAAACTGACAACAAGATAACCAAAAGGTTTAATTTAGGGATAAAAAAAGAGTTCATAAACAAAAAACCCCTCCTATTTGCATAGAAGGGGTTTTTGAAAATTGGCATCGACATACTCTCCCAGGTTTTAGACCAAGTACCATCTGCGCTGGTGGGCTTAACTTCTCTGTTCGGAATGGGAAGAGGTGATCCCCACCGCTATAGACGCCATAAAGGGGATACGT
>Ga0208628_1000196_pt1 | contig 36663 bp, 26 predicted proteins | sample LakWasMet16_LOW5_2_FD_183864 | JGI IMG/M metagenome (GOLD analysis project Ga0208628, IMG submission 183864) | Freshwater sediment methanotrophic microbial communities from Lake Washington under simulated oxygen tension - Sediment Metagenome... | ecosystem: Environmental > Aquatic > Freshwater >... | reverse complement strand
TGTGGATCGAATGGCTTACTGTTCTTGCGGACAACCAGGATCAATTCTTCAGAACCGACATCAATGCCAGCTTGTAGCGATAGCTTTGATTCATGATCATTTTTATTAATTTTAAAGGTTGTCATATGGGTTTGTCTGAATGGGTTAAAGAAAGTAGACTGTTCATTGGTCCCCGACCCTGCACATGCACCTACCTTCCTTGCGTATGCAGGCTCTAAGCCTCAGATACTCCACGGTATGGGTGAATAGGGCGGGGGCCAATCTACGCGGCAGGCTCTGGTTAACAAAAACCAGTCCTCAGGTCGGGACGGCCTCCCAATAAACGGTTAAAGCTTACTTGATCTCTTTGGTAATATTTTATTAATTTTGATCATACAAGGTCGGGTTAGCGTAGCGTAAACCCGACATTTGCCGCTTCGATGTGTCGGGTTACGCTACGCTCGGCAATTGCTCCTGCATTGCTCTACCTCCTGCATCCATGCAGTCGTAACCCGACCTACGACTTAAATACTGTTCAGTTATTTAACAGACAGCTCAGTATACTCCGGCAAAGCAACCGACTCCCTGTCACCATAGTACAGCTGTCTGTCTATAATATCCCGTCCCCATTGCTTATGCGTCTCCACTTCGCACATCGCGTCGTGCATCCTGAACACCGCGGGCGAAGAACTTTGATTCAAGGCCAACGCCATTTCGTAATCTCCGCTATCGACGCTGTACATGGCTTCGATGACCGGCACCTGGGTTGGATGAATGGCGGTTTTACCGATCAAGCCATGCGCCAAATCCAGTCGAATCTCTTTTTGCAGGGTAACGGCATCATCCAGGTATTCGAACACCGGCGCGGCCAACGAAAAGCCGTAAGGCTTAAATACCGTAACCAGCTGAGCGATAACATGACCCAGCGGCGTTTCATACACGGTCATAGCCCTTGGCCGCCTGAGACCTAAAAGGTTCATCAAGTCATTGCCGCCAATCCGAAGCATTAATATCCGCGCAAAAACAGCGTCCTGTAATAAGCCCTGACGCAATTCGTTCATCGCGCCGACATCAAAAACATCCCTGGTTTCCAGCGTCGGCATGACCTTAAACGGTGTACCCTGCAATTGATCGAAATAAGCGTGGAAATTAGCCTCGTTAAATTTCGGCAACACAAAGCCGTCGACTTTTTCGATACCGGGCAGATCCAGCAGGCGGGCCAGGATTTCCGGATTTCTGGCCCGGATAAAACGGAACCGGGTCGGCGTGTCCCTGAAGCCCTGCAAGCAAAGCCCTAAATGACGCAGGCTGCTGTCGACCTCGGCATGAGAGACGGCGTCTTCGGTACAAAAAATCATCGAACGCAAGGCTTCCAATTTTTCGCCATTGGCGCAATCCATCAGGTCCAGGCGATGCGCGGGCATATACAGTGACGCGCCTAAACACCACGGTGAAAAAGATTTTGGCGGTGTATTCATCATTGCATCTCTTTGATTAGCGCCACCGCTCGATACGGCAGATCGGTAACAATATCTATCGGAATAGACCGGGATTCGGCCAGCCAACGCAAATGCCGGGTAGCCTCGCAATCCGAATCCTGTAATATCAACACCTGCGCTTCGCGGCGCAATAAAACCCGCGTCGCCTCACCGATACCGGGCTTGATGTAATTATGCTGTTTAACGCCGTAACGTTCGCTAATCCAGCTCAATAGCGCTTGGGAAACACTTTGTAATTGTAGCCGGTCATGAGAGCCGATTTCAAAGTCGCTCGCGCATTCTTGCCGCGCATGGTCAACGCAAGCCAGCATCCTGTCAATGAAATAGCGGGATAAATCGTGTTGCTCAAACTGCCGGTAATAAACGCAGCCATGAAAATCGGCTGGGGCGGCTGTATTTGGGTCATAAACCGAACGACTGACCAACCCGGATACGGTGGCATTCAGGATGCACGAAGGAATCAGATAATCCTCCGAACAAGCGGCAACCGCCGCGCTGCCTGACAAATCGGTCAGCACATACAATTCAGCCGGAATAGTCACGCCATCGGTGACCGCAAAAGCCTGTAGGCTGGCGGCCAATTGTCGCGCAATAACGCCCTTCCCGGTCCAACCGTCGACAAAAACCAACGATTCCGGCGCATGATTTTGCAAAATACGGCGCAAGGCATTTTGATCGATACCGACATCCCGCAGTATGGAAATGGAATAATGCCTCGCTTCGGTGTTGAAATGGCGTTTGAGCACATGCTTGAGCATTACCCCGACCGGCGTTCCGGCTCTCGCCAGTGAAACCAGGGTAATGCCGTGCGGACGGGTGGCCAAGATACGCTTCGCCAAGACCAGTAAATGTCCCGCCATACGCTGCTGATTTAAGTCCATCGCCTGATAAAACAGCGGCAAATAATGTTCCGGCGGTAAGGACTCATGAGTCAGCATCTGGGAATAATGTTTTTTGCCGGATTGGATCAGGGCTTCCTTGATATGGACCGGCGTATCCTGCATCACCATCGGTTTTAACAGGAACTGTACGTCGTCTAAGCTATAACTGCCGGTGAAAGGAATTGTCATTTATGTTGTGAAACTACTCAGTTGTTAGAAAAATGGAACGCTGATGACGCTGATAATTATGATCAAATAAGATTTCTCTTAAACACTCTGCGTTCATCATATTAATCTGCGTCGCCTAGAGGCGCCTACTTTTGGCATCTGCATTCCATTTTATTTGCCGGCTTGCTGTCGCCCGTGCCCAAACAAAGTTCTCCCCTCGTTCCCACGCGCCGCGCTCGTCGTTATACACAAGTATCTAAGTAACGCGCATACCCGCCGGGAAACGGGTATCCAGTGCCATGGATGGCGAGCTGTGTACGTCCATGTAGCCTGGATCCCGGCACAAATCCGTCTGGAACGGATTTGCATTAACCCAAAGGGTGTCAGGCAGGATAGCCTGACATGAATCCCTGCCGGGATGACGTGCTTTTCAATACTTATGTATGACGACGAGCTCGCCGCGTGGGAACGAGGGCGAAATATAAAACTTCGTGCTCTTCGTGTCTTCGTGGTGAAAAGCTTTTTCCTTGCACTATTCGAGGTGTTTTTATATGACTCGAGAACATCATTTATAGTGTCTCAACACAAGCCAGCGTTTGAAACAGCTGGGTATTCTTGGGGATTAACGCGTAATCGCACAACGCCATAAACGCCGCATCGGTCTTGCTGTCGCCCGCGCCAAAGGTTAATAATTGGGGATGCTGCCGTCTATAGCCTTCCAGCAAATAGCTCACCGCGCTTTCCTTGTTGATGATTTTCGGCAATACCGCGAGGTTGTTGCCATTCAAATGCCAATACAGGCTGCCGTCGACAACGTACGGATGCGACTTGATCACCTCATCCAGCAGCGTTTTCAATATCGCTTCGGTGCCGTCGCTGTGTTTGATCACGCCGTACCAGGTTATGCCGAAATCGTCGACCAGCCGGGGCTTAAAACCGGGCCGGCGTTTGGCATAAAGCTCGACTTCCGCCCACACCTCCAGCACCTTTTCATGGTACGCGGGCAAGGTATGCATGATGTTGTCCATCCACACCTTATCGACAGCGCGCTGCTTGTCCAAAATCACCGCGCCGTGGTTCAACACCACCTCTTCCTGAAACGGCAGGTTGACGCGCTCAAAGGCGTGAACATCGCGCGCCGTCACCGGCACGATCTTGAAGCCTTTGGCGAGCCAGTGCCATAGCCATTGCTGCTTTTGCGTGGCGAACGAATTGGCCGAGCCGTCGGGCAAAAAGGCCCGTACTTGCAAGGTGCGATCATCCACACCTGGAGCGCATTTCCTCAAGGTCTGGAACAGCGTGTCGTCAAGGTCTAAAAAAATGTAGCTTTGCATGGTTTGGGCTGTCTGGTTGAAGTTCGAATCTTGCGCTGATGGCTCGCCATGCGTGCAGCCGGTCATTTAATGCGTCGCACAGCGGCGTTTCATGGCAAAGAATAATGTCGCCGTAATCGTCCGGGTTCAGGTTGTAAATAAAATTGGGAATGCCGTCGTCGTAGTTATCTTCAAATCGGCACACCCGGCCAATATCGTTGCCCTGATGAATCGGCGAGCGCGTGGTGCTTTGCACCTTGACCTTAAAGCCCTGGCTTTCCAATTCCCGCCCCAACAAATAGGCGGGGGCGTTGCATTCGCCGGTGCCCAAGACCAGAATCGGGCGCTCATCGCGGCTAAATCCGCTTCGACATAGCTGCTCGACCACATCCTTTTCCAAGCTGATCGGCGCATCCAAACCCAACCTGCCCGGCCAAGCCAACAGCGACTTTTTACACGCGCCATTACCCGAGACATTGACGGTGATGCTGTCGATGGCGGCGTTTTGCTTGTCCTCAAAACGCAAACGTCCCTGCCTGAAACACACCCATTCCACCGCCACACCGGCTTGATCTTCCAAAGCGGCGCGGTCATCGGGATGGGCGAAATTGACCAGACTGACAATAAACACTTTACGCAAACCGGGATTAACCTGTTGATAAGCTTTAATCAGGCGTAAAAAGGTAAGCCCGGTACTGATTTCGTCGTCGATTAAGACCAGCGTTTCGGCCGTTAAAAACTGATACCGGCGTTTCGTCTGCTCAGGATAATACAAGAAAAAGTCAGTAGCGTGACTATGCGCTTCTTCAAATTCAAGCCGTTCGATGCCGTCCAGATGGTAACGGGTCGTCTGAATAAACAAGACTTGCTCTGCGCCTTCGCGGCAGGCCGCCTCAAATACGCCGTAACCCAGGCCGGTTGCGGTTTCCGCCATGCCGATCCACAGCGACCCCGTCCCTATACCGCTTTTTAATACCGCCCGTGCCAAAGAGCGATACGACCAACTCATGAACTTCGGCGATACCGGGTAATGCTTGCCCAATACCTTGCTGACCAGCAAAAACTTGCGCTTGCTGCTGACTCTGGCTGCAAAACCCAGCAATCGGCTAAGCGGGATGTGGCCGGGTTCCAGATCGAGATGCAGGGTTCCGGTGTCTAATTTTACGGTTACTGTTTTTGACATAGTTTGTTGTGGAATCATTTCGTAAGTTGCATCGTTCCTGCGCGCTGGAGACTGTGAAAGTATTCGTTTTAAAACAAAATCAAAGACTTCACCACGAAGGCACGAAGGATGCGAAGTTTTCAAGACATTGAATTAAACAATTATTTTTTCTCCGTGCTCTTCGTGCCTTCGTGGTGAATATGCTTTTAAACTGATGAGGATAATAGTTTCACAGTCGCTGGAGCGCGGGAACGGTAAATCAACCAAAAGCTTATAACAATTCCTGCATCACCACCGGCGTATTAATCTCGGTCACCCTGAGTCCATATCGAATGGTCGGCGGCTGGAAGGGCTCGCCTTTAATACCCTGCAACGCGATATGCGCCAGGTTTGCGCCGGATAAACACGCCATGCCGAAACCGCCCGAAGGACGCGGGTTGATTTCCAACAAACGCACGCCATGCACGCCTTCCTTGAACTGGATATTGAACAAACCGTTGAGCCGGTAGTGGGCGGTTAATCTTGCCACCATGCCGTCAATCTCGGCATTGTTATCGATCATCTGCCCGCCGCCTGCCTGTTGCGATTTTTTGCGTTGCACGGCGCACAGCAATTCGCCGTGCCGCCCGGCGCAATCGACGCTCCATTCGGGGCCGCCCAGATGTTCCATGACCAACAGGGTGGCAAACTCCGGGGTATTAACCATACCCGAGCGCAATTCTTGCATCGGAATCTGGTATTCAACGCCTTTAAGTATCTGGGTGATGCTGTCGCGCTCAGTATCCAAAACCCGAAAGCCCAGGCCGAACACCGAAACCGCAGGCTTAACGCACAGTCTTTGATACTTTGCCGACAATTCGGCAACCGCGCTGTCAAAGCCATCACGGTCATTAACGGCGATAAAATCCATGGTCTGTGCAACCTCTGCACTCAACTCGGAATAAAAATCCGCCTTGTCATGCAATAAGGTCAGCGTGTCGACATCGGCAACCGACAGCACCTGCACGCCAATCGCCTGAAAAAATTCATGGTGCTTGCTGATAAACGCCGCTTCTTTGCCGGGCCAAAATAACCGGATATTGTGCAGCCGACAAAAACCCACGCACCACTCAAGATACTCTTGCCCGGTGAGTTCTGTGGGTTCAAGATAACTTTCATCCGCAGCCAGAAAGGCGGCGGCATGGGCATGGGTGTGAGTGCAAATCAGGGTGATTTCGCCAGCCGGAACCGACTGGCGAAGATTTCTAAATACTGCGTGTATGGTCGAAAATGTCTTGTTAAACCAAATTCTCATTGATGCCTACAAATGAATGATAATTTGCGGCAACAACGCATCAATGGTTCGACCAACGCCATTTTCGCCTATCGCATGCATTTTCCATTCACCGTTATGCCGGTACACTTTCGCCATGATTTGCGCGGTATGGGGGCCTTGCGAACTCAAGGTATAACGGGCAACTTCCGCATTATTGCTGCTGTCGACGATGCGGCAATACGCATTTTCAACTTCATCGAAAGTCTGTCCGGAAAAGGAGTTAACGGTAAACACCAGCGATTTAACATGGGCAGGCACCTTATCCAGATCAACCTTGATTTGCTCGTCATCGCCGTCGCCTGCGCCGGAACGGTTGTCGCCGGTATGCACGATGCTGCCGTCTTTGCTTTTCAGCTGTCCGAAATAAATAATATCGACGACCTTGTTTTGATCGTCAAACAATACGCAAGAAGCGTCCAAATCAATGGATTCTTCGCTTTTTCCGCCGCCAAACAAGCCTTTTAACATGCTGACGGGGACTTTTTTAGCATCCCAGCCCAAGCCCATGACGACCTTGCTCAGCGCGCCGCCGGATTCTTTGGACAAGGAAATTTTTTGTCCTTTTTGTAGATTAATAGCCATACGTACTACCTCAATAGATGAACTGCGCTGTTTTTAAGAACAGGGTTTGCAAGCAGCGCTGTTTTGATGATTAGTTCTGCTTGGTCAGATGTTATGAACGCACAATTCAAGCTCGTCATTCCGGCAGGGATTGCCGGAACCCAGGGTCCATGGATGGATTTGAGCTTACCCTCCATGGCACTGGATACCCGCTCCCGGCGGGTATGACGAGCTTGCGTATAATCTGACAAAGTAGGATTAGGGATTCGATTTTGCAGCAGAAACTTTAAGTAAAGCCCCTACTGAAATCCGGATTGTTCGTTGCGATCGGCCTGACTGCAATTAAACATTAACCCCAAAAGAAGCGGCTAAAGGTCCAAGTCCACCGGCAAAACCTTGGCCGACGGCTTTAAACTTCCAGTCTGCGCCGACGCGGTAGATTTCGCCGAAAATCATCGCCGTCTCGATTGAGGCGTCTTCACTCAAATCGTAACGGGCGATTTCTGCGCCGCCGTCCTGGTTGGTAATACGAATATAGGCATGGTTAACTTGACCGAAATTCTGTTTACGCGCGTCGGCCTCATGAATGGTTACGGCAAACACGATTTTGTCGAGGTCGCCGGGGACTTTGGATAATTCAACCTTGACGGTTTCATCATCGCCGTCGCCTGCGCCGGTGGTGTTGTCGCCCATGTGCTGAACCGCGCCATCGCCGACCACTTTATTATTGTAAAAACAAAAATCGCTGTCTGAGCGGACTTTACCGTCCATTTTAACCAGAAAGGCACTCGCATCTAAATCAAACGCCGCGCCATCGGTTGCACGGGCGTCCCAGCCTAAGCCCACTGCGATTTTATTCAATCCTGGGGATTCTTTGCTGAGATTAACGTTACCGCCTTTCGTAAGTGATACTGCCATGATTCTCTCCTGATTGTTATTGAAGTTTATAGTGGATTACCACCGTTAAAGCCGCTCAGCGACTAATGGAAGTTTTTTGTTATACGCTGGAATTAATCCCGTATCGGCAAGCCAAAGCCGCCAATCCGCCTGAGTACCACTGTGAGCTACGACTTTAAATTTCCATAATACGTCGACAGGTGCCGGTCGCCATGATAACCGCTAATAAACGGCTTGCATAGTAAGCCATGTAGTCCATGGAAGTGTATTTATCTCATACGCATTCGGGAGAAGGTATGCAACTCCAAGATGGAGGAAGTAGAGCGATTGCCGAGCGTGTATTCCGATTTAAGAGCTGATGTTACTATGCATTGTTCATTACCGAAGCGGAAAAGATAGGCCACAGATGACTCGGATTTGATTTTCCTTATCACTGTCCGGAACTATCCTCTGTAGGGCGTGCCGTGCTCGCCTTGGTTTCCGGCGCGCCCTACTCACTACCGCCTCATCCGTTTCGTTCACAACAGCGCTTTAATCTCCGGCACACAGGAGCCGCAGTTGGTTCCGGCTTTAAGGCAACGACCGACTTCCTGATGGGTTTTGAGTCCTTTTTCCCTGATCGCGGCTTGGATGGTTTTTTCCCCGACATTAAAGCAGGCGCAAACGATGGTGCCGACATCGGCGACACCCACGGGCGGCCTGCCGGTCAATAACGCCATGCGCTCGGCTTTTTCCAATTCTGTTTTTGCAAACAGGCTGGTCAACCAATTGCGCTCCGGCAACCGCTCCCTGCGTTGCTCTACCTCCTGCATCCATGCAGTCGCCGGCAACGCGGACTCGGCGGCGATAAAAACCACGCTTTCCAGCTGATTGTTCACGATACGCGCGGCCCTGTAATTACCTTGAGCGGGATCTTGATATTCCTGCCACTGCGGCGTTGCGCCGTCATTATCGCTGAGGTTTTTTTGCGCCCATTCCTGCCAGTTTTCAGGCAAGCTAAGCCCGGCCAGTTCATAACGATAATACTGTTCGCCTTTGATTTTTACCCAATAGTCCGGTGCAACCATGCTTAACTCGCCGCGGGACAGGATAAAACCTTGCCAGACAGGTTGATAAGCTTTGATGCGCACCGGCGTATGCTTGCTTTCCGGTTGGTTGGAAATCGGGTCGACTATCGAGTTGACCAACGCGCCCATCCGTCCACGACTCGCGTATTGTTCGGTCCAGTGCATCGGCACAAAAACGCTGCCGGGAAGTTGGCTGTCGGTAATCTGTACCCGTGCAATCATTGATCCCCAATGGCTTTCAATCATTGCCAGACTGTTTCCCACCAAGCCGTAACTTTGAGCATCAACCGGATGCACTTCCACAAAAGGCTCGGCTTTGTGCTGGTTTAATTTCGCCGCAATAGCCGTGCGGGTCATGGTATGCCACTGGTCGCGCAATCGGCCGGTATTTAAAATCAGCGGGTAAGCCTGATCCGGCGAATTGACCGGCAATCGCGGCGTGACCGCAATAAACTTGGCTTTGCCCGACTCGGTAAAAAATTGTCCGTCCTCAAACAGCCTTGCCCTGCCCTGCGGATAGGCTTGGTTAACCGGCCATTGGGTCGGTTGCAAACGGTCGTAATCATGCCGGGACATATCCGCAAACGCCGATATGTCGAAATCGCGCTGGCCGTTATTTTCAAAGCCGGACAGCGCGGCGTGTTCGCGAAAAATCTCCACCGGGCTTTGATAATGGAACGCCTGCTCAAAGCCCATGCGCCGCGCCACTTGGGTGATAATCCACCAGTCCGGTTTTGCGCCGCCCGCCGGTTTAAACAGCGCCCGTTGCCGTGAAATGCGCCGCTCGGAATTGGTGACCGTGCCGTCTTTTTCGCTCCAGCCTTGCGCGGGTAACAGCACATGCGCCAAGGCGGTGGTATCGGTGTCGGCGATGCAATCGGATACCACCACAAACTCGCAGCCCTGCAAGGCTTGTTTGACTTTATCGGCATTGGGCAAACTGACCACGGGGTTGGTCCCCATAATCCACACGGCTTTGACTTTGCCGTCGTAAATGGCGTCGAATAATTCCACGGCGGGATAACCGGGCTTTTGGGCAATGTTTGAGGTATTCCAAAACCGTGCGACCCGCTCTATATCGTCGGCGCTGGAAAAATCCATGTGCGCAGCCAGCTGATGCGACAAGCCGCCGACTTCGCGCCCGCCCATCGCATTGGGTTGTCCGGTTAGCGAAAACGGCCCCATTCCCGGTTTGCCGATGCTGCCGGTAGCCAAATGGCAGTTGATAATGGCATTGACCTTGTCGGTGCCGGATGACGATTGATTGATGCCCTGGCTATACAGGCTCATGACTTTTTCATGCCCGGCAAACCATTGATAAAAACGGTGCAGGTCGTCTTTATTTAGCCGGCACGCCTTTGCAACCTGTTCAATATCGACATTGGCAGTATTCAGGGCTTCAACAAAACCTTCGGTATGCGCTTCGATATAAGCCGAATCCAGCGCGTTTTGCTCGCTCAGAAAATGCAGCAGGCCGTTAAACAAGACGGCATCAGTGCCGCTTGCCAGCGGCAAATGCAAATCGGCGATGTCGCAACTGACGGTGCGGCGCGGGTCGATGACCACGATTTTCAAGGCCGGATTGGCTTCCTTGGCCGCGCGTATCCGCTGGAAACTGACCGGATGACACCACGCGGCATTCGAGCCGATCAGTACGATCATGTCGGCCTGTTCGAAATCCTCATAACAGCCCGGCACGGTATCGGAGCCGAAGGCGCGCTTATGCCCGGCGACCGACGACGACATGCACAAGCGGCTGTTGGTATCCATATTACCGCTGCCGATAAAGCCTTTCATCAGCTTGTTGGCGACATAATAATCTTCGGTCAACAATTGCCCCGAACCGTAAATCGCCACCGCATCCGCGCCGTATTTTTCGATAACGTTGATAAAGGAGTCGGCCACCAGATCCAGCGCTTCCGTCCAGCTGGTTTCACGCCCGTAGACTTTGGGCTGCAACAGCCTGCCTTTGAGTTCGATGGTTTCGCCGAGCGCCGAGCCTTTAGAGCAAAGCCGCCCGAAATTAGCCGGATGCGAAGTGTCGCCGCTGATTTTAAGTCGATGATGCGCGTCATCGACCTTCGCGCTGATTCCGCAGCCTACGCCGCAATAGGGGCAAGTGGTTTGTATCGTTTTATTCATTAAAAATCTCGTAACTGCTCAGCGTCATCAAATACAATGGAACGCAGATGACGCAGATGGATATGATGAACACAGATACTTCAGAAAAATCTTACACATCATAATTATCAGCGTCATCTGCGTTCTATTTTTGGCTGCCGAGTAGTAACAAAATCTCTCGCATAAGCGCTACCGAAAATCAGCATATCTCTTATGTCGGAAATATTGTCTTCCTTCTCCAGCAATTCCTGATACCAGCTGCCATCGGCCGTATCACCGTACAGCACCGCGCCAATCAGCTTATCGGCCTTAATGACCAGCTTCTTGTAAATGCCTACAGCGGGATCGGTAAAATGGATGCATTCACAGTTTACATCACCTTGAAAATCGCCGATCGAAAACAGGTTGATACCCGTTACTTTAAGCTTGGTCGCAGTCGGCAAGGTGATATATTCCGCCGCGCCATGCGCACTGAGATGATTGGCGCAGACTTTGGCCTGCTCAAACAGCGGAGCAACCAGGCCGAAGGTAGCGCCGCGATGCTGGATACATTCTCCGACCGCATAAATGCTGGGATCGTAACTTTGCAAGGTATCGTTAACGACAATGCCGCGCTCGCAATAAATCCCCGCTTCCTGGGCCAGCGTCATGTTGGGACGCACACCGATTGCGGTGACGAACAAATCGCATTCCAGCTGACTGCCGTCATCAAAACAGACCGATGCGACGTGACCCTTTGCATCGCCCAATAGCTGCTTGAGTTTGGCGGCCATTTTAAATTTCAGACCGCGTTGCTCCAGTTCCGTTTGCAGCATTTTTGCTGCAGGCCTGTCCATTTGCCGATTCAGCAATACTTCATGATTATGAATCACCGTAACGTCCATGCCTCTTGAAACCAGACCGTTGGCGGCTTCCAAACCTAACAGCCCGCCGCCCAAGACCACGGCCTTGTTATGGCTACGGCTGTAAGCCAGCATTTTGTTGACATCGACGATGTCCCGGAAGCTGATTACGCCTTCCAGGTCATTGCCGGAAATAGTTGGTATGACGGCTTTGGAACCGGTAGCGATCAACAGCCGGTCATACCCGGCAAATGTGCCGTCCAGCGCATAGACTTTTTTGTTTATCCGGTCTATCCGCGCCACGGCTTTATCTTCACCGGCATAGAGCGTTATGCCGTTGTCGATGTACCACTGGCGGTTATTGATGACAATGTCCTCAATGGTTTTTTCGCCGCACAGCACCGAGGACAGCATGATGCGATTGTAGTTGCCGTAAGGCTCAGCGCCGAACACGGTAATGTCGTATTTATCCGGCGCGGCGGTTAGCAGTTCCTCTACGGTACGCATACCCGCCATGCCGTTGCCGATGACGACCAAGCGTTGTTTCATCTGGTATTCCTTATGATTGAAAGCTATCAAATCAAGCGATGTACGCAAATTTACGGGCACCCGGTAGGGTATTCGCTTACACGCTGTTTGCAATTCAATAGCAAACTACATGCCGCATACCGGCGTTGGTGCTTTCCCGAAGATAATCCCTAAAAATAAAAAATTTATGCGCTAAAATGGTGCGTAAATAATCTAAAGCCTCAGTTAATCGAACAATAACAGTGCGCAGTAACCGATAAACATCCAAGCTTGCGCCTGTTCCCATTGTCGGCCTGCAAATTGCTATGAAAACTATAACGCCCTTACTTTAAAAGACTTTAAAGCAAACTATGCATAAACGTATACTTGACCACCTCAACGCCGCAATCTTGTTATTCGATCGCAATCTAGCCCTCACTTATATTAATTCTGCCGGAGAAATCCTGCTTGCCGACAGCTCGCGCCACCTGGTAGGTCTCGGCGCTCAGGAGTTGTTCAAATCTTCCGATCCCGCCCTGCTGATGAACTTACAGCAATGCTTAACCATGGCGGAACCCCTGGTAGACCGGGAGCTTACCCTGGATCGTATGAGCCACAGCGTCACCATCAACTTTAGCGCCACGCCGTTATTGAAAAATGAGCGGGTCAACGAGATTCTGGTTGAATTTCAACAAGTGGACAATCACCTGCGCATATCCAAAGAAGAGCGCTTATTAACCCAGCAGAACACCGCCAGATTACTGGTCCGAGGCTTGGCGCATGAAATCAAAAACCCGTTGGGCGGCTTGCGCGGCGCGGCACAGTTACTGGACCTGGAATTGAATGACCCGGAACTCAAGGAGTACACCCGGATTATCATTGCCGAATCCGACCGCCTGCAAGGCTTGATGGATAAAATGCTGGGCCCCAACAAGCTGCCTAACAAGAAAGCCATCAATATTCATGAAGTGCTGGAGCGAGTCAGGCAACTGGTTCAAGCCGAGTCCAGCCTGACCATTAAATCCGACTACGACCCCAGTATCCCTAATATACTGGCGGATAAAGACCAGCTCATTCAGGCTATTTTAAATATCGCCAAAAATGCCGTTCAGGCCCTGAACGGCGAAGGTAACATCACCATTAAAACCCGAATTCACCGGCAAGTGACCATTGGCCGCAAGCGCTATAAATTAGCGGTGAAGTGCGACATTATCGATAACGGACCGGGAATCGACGCCGACATGATGAATCAAATATTTTATCCGATGATTACCGGGCGCGCGGACGGCACGGGACTGGGTTTGTCGATAGCTCAAGCGCTGATCAATCAGCATAACGGCTTGATTGAATGTAGCAGCGAACCTGGAAACACGGTGTTTTCAATCTTCTTACCCATTATTGCGCTACGGGAGACCGGCAATGACTAAGTCCGAAACTGTCTGGATCATCGACGACGACAAATCCATACGCTGGGTCGTAGAAAAAGCGCTGCAAAAAGCGGACATCAACACCCGCAGTTTTTCCGGTGCGGCCGATTTGATAAACGCATTGCAGAACGATTTACCCGATGCCCTGATTACCGATATTCGTATGCCCGGCATGGACGGACTGGAACTTTTGAACAAAATTCAATTGAGCCACCCGAACCTGCCGGTTATCGTGATGACCGCGCATTCCGACCTGGAAAGCGCGGTCTCGGCGTTCCACGGCGGCGCTTTTGAGTACTTGCCCAAGCCCTTCGATATTAAAGAAGTCGTCGATCTGGCTCATAGAGCCTGCATTCATAGCCGACAGCAGCAACTTGAGGGATCGGCTTCAGATGCCCACACGGCCGATGAATCTACGCCGGAAATTATCGGCGAAGCGCCTTCGATGCAAGAGGTATTCCGCGCGATAGGCAGACTGGCAAGGTCGCATATCACCGTGCTCATCAACGGCGAATCGGGAACCGGCAAGGAGTTGGTCGCCAAAGCCTTGCATCGCCACAGCCCCAGAGCCGCCAACCCGTTCATCGCCCTGAATATGGCCGCCATCCCCAAAGACCTGATGGAATCGGAACTGTTCGGCCATGAAAAAGGCGCCTTTACCGGCGCACAATCGCGCCGCGCCGGACGCTTTGAACAAGCCGATGGCGGCACCCTGTTTCTTGATGAAATCGGCGACATGCCCGCCGAACTGCAAACCCGTTTATTACGGGTGCTGGCCGATGGCGAGTTCTATCCGGTCGGGTCGTACTCATCGGTTAAAGTCGATGTGCGTATTATCGCCGCCACCCATCAGAATCTTGAAACGCTGGTAGAGCAAGGCCGCTTTAGGGAAGACTTATTCCACCGCTTAAACGTGATCCGCATCCACATCCCGCCCCTGCGCGAACGCAAACAGGACATCCCCTTGCTGCTGCGCCACTTTTTAAATCAGGCGGCTGTCGAACTCAATACCGAAATTAAAGTCTTAAAACCCGAGGCTGAGGCTTTTTTAAGCACGCTGGACTGGCCGGGCAATGTAAGACAGCTGGAAAACAGCTGTCGCTGGCTGACCGTGATGGCGTCGGGCCGGGAAATTCATCTACACGACCTGCCGCCCGAGTTGCTTAATACCGCATCAGAAAAAAACGCGGCCGAAACCGGCTGGGAAGCATTGCTGAGGAACTGGATAGACCAGCAGCTGTTGCGTGGGAACGAGGCCGAAATCGCCAAACAAATCATCCCCACCGTTGAAAGTATTTTAATAAAGGCGGCGTTAAACTTTACTCATGGAAAACGCCATGAAGCGGCTATTTTATTGGGCTACGGTCGAAACACCCTGACCCGAAAAATCCAGGAGTTGGGGATATGATTTGTTTTATTCTCTGCGTTTCCTCTTACTTTTGGTAAAGTGTCGCCTATTTTTTACCCATAAATTTGTTTAACCGGCCTAATGAAATCAAAAAGCCGGGTAATGTATTAAATAGTTTATTCAATCCATATGGGTGGCCGCACAATAAAAACCAAGAGAGATAATGAGTAATCACGAAATCGTCCAAAAGCTATGGAACCTCTGCGATGTACTGCGCGATGACGGCATCAACTATTCGGACTATGTCACCGAACTGGTATTACTGTTATTTATCAAAATGGAGTTCGAAAATACTAAAACGGGCATCCTGAAAAACCACAAACTGCCGGAAGGCTGCCGCTGGCCCGATCTCAGCGGCAAAAGCGGTTTGGAGCTTTTAAACGAATACAAACGCATCCTTTCAATACTCTCGACGGGTAAAGTTATTGAAAAAGACCAGGAAGATGAAACCAAAACAATTGTAAAAACCGTCGTTACCGACCCGCTGATTTTGGCTATTTATGCCGACGCCCATACCCGATTACGCGAATATCAGCATCTGGAACAATTGATTAAAGCGCTAAACAGTATCGACTGGTTCAATGCGCAACGCGACGGTCTTGGCGACTTATACGAAGGCTTGCTGGAAAAAAATGCCGCCGAAACAAAATCCGGCGCCGGTCAATACTTTACTCCGCGTCCGTTGATTGACAGCATCATCCGCTGCATTCAACCGAAAAGCGGCGAACTGATCCAGGATCCAGCAGCCGGAACCGCAGGTTTCCTGATCGCCGCCGACGCTTACATCAAAAAACACACCGGTAAACTGACTGCCAAAGCGCAAGCCTTTCAGCGCAACAAAGCCTTTGTCGGCATGGAACTGGTAATAGGCACCCGCCGTTTAGCGCTGATGAACTGCCTCTTGCACGGCATGGAAGGCGAAGATGAAGGCGTGGTGCATCTGGGCAATACGCTCGGCCTGCCCGGCACACAACTGCCTAAAGCCGATGTCATACTCACCAATCCGCCGTTCGGCACCGCTAAAGGCGGCGGCGGACCTACCCGCGACGATTTGACCTACAAAACCGGCAACAAGCAATTAGCGTTTCTACAACATATTTACCAGAGCCTGAAACCCGGTGGCCGCGCCGCCGTGATACTGCCCGATAACGTTTTGTTCGAGGCAGGAATCGGCGCTGACATTCGCCGCGACTTAATGCACCAATGCAACCTACATACGATACTCAGGCTGCCTACCGGTATTTTCTATGCCCAAGGCGTTAAAACCAATGTGCTGTTTTTCAACAAAGGCACAACAAAAAATCCCAACCAAGACAAAAACTGCACTCAACAAGTCTGGGTGTACGATCTGCGTTCCAACATGCCCAACTTTGGTAAACGTACACCATTCAGTGATCAGTATCTAAAGCCTTTTGAAGACTGTTTTCAGGCAACCGAGCGCAAAGAAGCGGATGGCAACATTCCACTCCCCTTTGGGAAAGAGCGGGAAGCAGAACCCCGCTGGCGTTGCTTCTCCCGCGACTGGATCAAAACTCAAAAAAACGACTCACTGGATATTGTCTGGCTCAAAGACCGGGACAGTATTGACGCAGCAAACTTGCCGGAACCGGATGTGTTAGCCGCCGAAGCGATGAGCGAGCTAACCGAAGCCTTACGCGAACTCAACGGTCTGATGCTGGCGTTGGGTGCGGACGATGAAGCAGGAGTGCAGCGGAAACTATTGATAGACGCGCTGGCGTTGCAGGAAGAACAATGAATCTACCCGCCAACGGCAATGTCGAACATTTTCTGCCGGTATTGTCCGTCATTCAACAGGCCAGATCACGGGCATTAAGCACGGCCAACCAACAGTTACTGGAACTGTATTGGCAGATCGGCGAATATCTCAGCCTCAAAGTGGCTGAACAAGATTGGGGACAAGGCACGGTTCGGGAACTGGCACAGTGGCTGGCGGAGCACGAACCCAACCTGCGCGGCTTTTCGGCGCAAAACTTATGGCGTATGAAGCATTTTTACGAAGCTTATGCCGTTCAATCGGAACTCTCACCACTGGTGAGAGTTTTATCATGGACGCATAATTTATTGATACTTTCCAAATGCAAATCCGAAGAGGAACGCCGTTTTTACCTCAAGCTGGCGGTAGAACAGCGCTGGTCAAAACGCGAGCTGGAACAGCAAATTAACAACGCCTTGTTTGAACGCACCATCGCCTCGCCGTTAAAAGTCTCGGCACTGCTGAGAGAATTGCATCCGGCCGCTGATCAAGTCTTCAAAGACAGCTATTTGTTCGATTTTCTGCATTTGCCGGAACCGCATAATGAGCGTGATTTGCAACAGGGCTTGATCAAACATTTAAAACAGTTTCTGCTCGAATTGGGCCGTGATTTTTGCTTTATCGGCCAAGAGTACGCCGTACAGGTCGGACAGAAAGATTTCTCGATAGATTTGCTGTTTTTTCATCGCGAGTTACAAGCCTTAGTGGCGTTTGAATTAAAGATCGATGATTTTAAACCGGCCTACCTGGAAGCCTTAGACCGAGACCACCGCAAAGCTCACGAAGCGCCCAGTATCGGGGTGTTGCTGTGTAAAGACCGTGATCATGATGTCGTGGAATACGCTCTGTCGCGCAGCTTGTCCCCGACCTTGGTGGCGCAATATCAAACCCGGCTGCCGGATAAAGCCTTATTGCAAGCCAAGTTGGATGAGTTTTATGAGCTGGCGAAATTGGAGAGTGAGCAATGAGTCAGTCCAATGCAGATTGGGACACAGTAACCCAGCAACGCAAAGTACAAAACCCCATGACCTGTAGTAAAACGATAAGTTCCGATGTTTTGCCGAAAGTATGGGTATTTTCAAATTTCGAACACATCTGTGATTACATTCAACGAGGTAAAGGACCAAAATATTCCGAAAAAAATGAGTTTCCTGTTGTAAATCAAAAAGCAATTCGTTGGCATGGAATAGAGGAAAAATATCTTAAATTCGTTGATGAATCACAATGGGACTCATGGGATGCCGACCGTTTTATAAAAGAGGGGGATATTTTATGGAATTCAACAGGCACGGGAACAATAGGCAGAGCGTGTTATTTGACGCGACATGAAGCATGTAAAGCTAAAGTTGTAGACAGTCATGTAACCATTGTTAGAACAAATAAGTTCATTTGCAGTAAATTTGTTTTTTACTGGATTATGCATCCAGATGTTCAAACTAAAGTTTTGGGCTTATATACAGGCTCCACTAATCAGGTTGAACTTAGCAAAGCAATAGTTTTGGCAACAGAAATCCCCTTGCCACCTCTTGCTGAACAACAACAAATCGCCACTAAACTCGACGAGCTGCTGGCGCAGGTAGACGTTATCAAAACCCGCCTCGACACCATTCCAAAAATTCTGAAACGCTTCCGCCAATCCGTTCTTGCTGCTGCGATGAGTGGGGAGCTAACAGAAAGCTGGCGAGGCGGGATTAGCATCAAAAATTGGGAAGTAAAAAAACTTGAGGATATATGTACCAGCATAGCTGATGGCGACCATCAAGCTCCTCCAAGAGAAAAACAGGGAATTCCATTTTTAGTTATTTCGAATGTAAGCAAGGGAAAAATTGAGTTTGGTAAAATTGAACGTTGGGTTCCAGAGGAATACTACCGCTCATTAAAACATATTCGCAAACCGCAAAAAAATGACATTTTGTACACAGTCACGGGATCATTCGGAATTCCAGTGATCGTGGAAACAAATGACGATTTTTGCTTTCAACGCCACATAGCAATTCTTAAGCCGAATCATGAAGCTGTGAATTATAAGTTCCTATATATTGCGCTTAGTTCCATCAATGCTTTTAAGCAAGCTGAAGCCGTAGCAACAGGAACGGCACAAAAAACGGTGCCCTTAAAAGGTCTACGAAACTTTGTATTTGATTTTCCTCAGCTTGAGGAGCAAACCGAAATCGTCACCCAAGTTGAGCAACTCTTCGCTTTCGCCGACCAAGTCGAACAACGGGTTAAAGACGCCCACAAGCGAGTCAACCACCTGACCCAATCCATTCTCGCCAAAGCTTTTTCCGGCGAACTCACCGCTGACTGGCGAGCACAAAATCCCGACCTCATCAGTGGAGAAAACAGCGCCGAGGCGTTATTGGCAAAAATCAAAGTCGAACGTGAAGCTTTGGCAAAAAACAAACCGACTAAACCGCGCACCATAAAGAAAACAGGTGAAAGCATGAAACCCAAAAACATTATGCCGATCATTGAGGCGCTCAAAGCCGCAGGCCAACCGCTGTCGTCTCAGGACTTGCTGGCTCAAGCCGGTTATCCCGGCGATGCCGACACCGATCAACTTGAAACCTTTTTTCTGGATATTCGCGAGCAACTTAATGCAAAAACAATTACTCGTGAAAGAAAAGGCGATAAGGAGTTCTTCGCAATCGCGGAGTAATGCACGGTAAGGAAAAAAACATGAAAATAGATTATTTAATTGTGCGGTCCCGTTTTAAAAACCTCGAAAACGTGCGCATCGATTTTGATGATAACAACCTAATGACCGTTATTGTCGGGCGCAATGGTTCAGGCAAATCCAATGTATTGGAAGCACTGGTTGCTATTTTTCGAAATCTTGATCTTGGCGAAACGCCGCCGTTTTCCTATGAAATCCGCTACAAATTAGGCGTTGCTGAAAATCAGCGCTGGATCACTATTGAAGCTGACCCAGGCCGTAGCACAGTATCCAAGCAATACTCTATTAAAGTTTCCCGTGGAGACGGAGACGATGGAAAAGCATCCGAATCTGTCACTATTGCTAAAGTTAAGCGGAGTAAAGACGGTTCAGCGGATTATTTGCCCAAGTATCTGTTTGCTTATTATTCCGGCCCCAGTGATCGGCTGGAAAAATATTTTCGGAAACACCGCTCCGACTTTTATCGTAAGTTGCTAAAGAGCGAAGTTGACTTAAAAGGCGATATTCGTCCGCTCTTTTATGCAAAACCCTTTCATAGTCAGTTTGTGTTATTGGCATTCTTTTTGAGCGATCAAGATAATAAAAAAGAAAAAACATTTCTGAGAGAACATCTTGGCATTGAAGGATTGGATTCCGTGCATTTTGTGATGCGCAAGCCCACCAGTTGGGGGAATAAAAAAACTGACGAATTGTTCTGGGGTGCGGGTGGCGTAGTCCGCGAGTTTCTCGATAAGCTTTTCCCATATGCCTTGGCGCCTGTTAAGGTTACTCGAAATGAAGATACATCACTCACAGGCAGAAATACTCCTAATGAGTTTTTCCATCTCTTTCTGCCAAATGTCGATACTTTGCGTGAGTTTGCGCAAGGTTTAAGTCCCGATGTGTTTTTCAAAATGCTGGAAAGCACATTGTTATCCGAAATCATTTCTGAAGTCAGTGTTCGGGTAAAAGTGAGCTCCAGTGACCAGCCATTAACTTTCCGGGAACTTAGTGAAGGCGAGCAGCAGCTTTTAACGGTATTAGGTTTACTCAAGTTTACCGGTGGGCATGACTCATTGTTTTTACTGGATGAACCGGATACTCACTTAAACCCATCTTGGGCTGTGAAGTATCTTGATTTTTTACGCGACTTTGTAATTGACGATCAAACCAGTCACTTATTGATGGTGACTCATCACCCGCTGGCTATTGCCGAACTGGAAAAAGGGCAACTGCAAATAATGAAGCGGCTTGAGGATGGCAAGATCAATGCAGCCTCACCGGATGAAAGCCCACAAGGCATGGGCATTAATTTGATCCTCAGAAGCGACATGTTTGGCTTACAAACGACATTGGATAGAGCTACTAATAATGACTTGATACGCAGAAACATACTCGCCAGCCAAGAAACGCTGAGCAGCGATGAAGAAGGTGAGCTGAAAACGATTAATAACAAATTAGATAAGCTGGGATTCAGTTTGGCATCCGATGACCCCGATTATATGGATTTTTTAATCCAAAAATACCATTCAAAACCCGGCGAGGCGAATTAATGCGCTGGATATGTAAAGAAGATATTGAAGAATGTTTAACCGAGCAATGGCGACAAAGCGCGCAAGAAGCTTTGACAGCAATTATCGCCGCTCAAACACCCCAAGAACGCAAAGATATTCTGAAGAAAGCAGCATCAACTCAAGTCTGGAGAGATTTCTATAATCGTTTACCGGATAATTTGAAGAAAAAATGTTGGTACTGCGAAGCTGAAGAAATTCGCTCGGATATGCCTGTAGATCACTTCCGGCCCAAAAATAACGTTGAAGATGAAATAGGTCATGAGGGCTATTGGTGGCTGGCCTTTGATTGGGAGAACTACCGGTGTGCCTGCACTCACTGTAACAGCCGAAGAAACTTTGAAGAAACTCAAGGCGGAAAAGCTTGCCACTTCCCTTTGGTCAACTCAAGTAAGCGGGCCTATGGACCGGAAGATAATTATAAGCAAGAAAAACCCGACTTTTTGGACCCGTTTGATCCAGACGACTGGAAGCTACTGTGGTTTGATAATGACGGCAAACCTGTAGCAATACCGAATGCCGATGACGGCCAGCAACGAAAGGTTAAAAATTCGATAGATATTTTTCATCTTCATGAGACGAAAATTGTAAGAAAACGAAATCAAGTTCGAATCAATGTGGAAAAGACAGTCAAACAGCTCAAAGAAGCTGAAGCAGATGGTAATAACGACTTGTTATGCCAAGCAAAATTAGCTTTGAGAAAAATGGTTCGTGAAACTGAAATGCATTCTAGAGCAGCTATCGTTTACCTTCGCGCTTATCGTGAGTTAGCAAGCGTGAAAGAAATTTTACAGCTCGATTAACCGGCTTACTCCGATAATACTAGCGAAATTTACCAAAAACACCGGCCCGTACACTACGTTTGTCAAGCCATCACTATCCCGCCCCTGCACAGCGCAAACAGGACATACCTTTGCAGCTCTAAACCATTTTATAATCCAAACAGCTGACGATGATGGCTTCGGGCCGGGACATCCATGCACGACTTGCCCCTCCCGAGCTGCTTAACACAACGCCGGAAAAAAATGCTGCCGAAACCGGCTGGGAAGCATTGCTGAGGAACTGGATAGACCAGCAGCTGTTGCGTGGGAACGAGGCCGAAATCGCCAAACAAATCATCCCCGCCGTTGAAAGCATTTTAATAAAGGCGGCATTAAACTTTACTCATGGAAAACGGCATGAAGCGGCTATTTTATTGGGCTACGGTCGAAACACCTTGACCCGGAAAATCCAGGAGTTGGGGATATGATGGGTCGTTACGCAGTGCGTTGAAGTAGCGCTTCACAGCGAGGGAATAATCGCCAAGAAAAACCTACTAAAATTCTGCGACAATATGTCACATTCCATCGCCTACGTATTTTTACTAATATATACGCAACTCTTGAGATGCAAATTTCCTCCTCGGAATTCAGAGTTTTATATCCTTCTCTAATGCGGCCAATTGGCCGCATTTTTTTTGCCCGTAGGATTCTGCATGGACAGATATTTGCCTGCCGTTTCCCGGTGTACTTACAAAAACCGGTCGCTGCCTATGGTTGCCGACACGCGACAATATGTCACATTCCATTGCCCGACATTTATCGTTAATATAGCTGCAACTCTTGAGATGCAAACTTCCTCCTCGGAATTCAGAGTTTTATATCCTTCTCTAATGCGGCCTAATCGGCCGCATTTTTTTTGCCTGCTGGATTCTGCATGGACAGATATTTGGCTGCCGTTTTGACAAACCAGCCTTTAAACCGGCACTCGGTTAATCCCGTATTCCGTCGATGTAGTTCGTCTCGCCCCCCGGCAGTATTACCGATGCTCTGCCGGATCCAAACCATGCACGACCAGCGCATAGCCCGCCTGCAACCAATATTCCTGCACTATGCCCGCCTGATGTTTTTTCATCATTCCCCAAAGCTGTCTAATCAAGCCATGGGGGCTGGTTGATAATTTTTGGCAACCGGCCAGCTGTTTGTCGTATAGTTTGGAATTGGCTTTTTGCTTATCTTTCAGCAAAGCCTCCAAATCGGCCAAACACGGCGCTATTAAACCGACAATATGAGGAAAGGATTGGGCAATACTCAAGCCTTGGGGGTCGAGATCGGCCATAGCCAGTACCGGTAAGTTGAGCTGCGCTAAAAGTTGCCGCACCGTCTTTTCACTGTAGTCGTTATCGCCTCGATATAACACCAATGGATCGGCATATCGAGCCGGTAAATTCAGCTGCATGTTTTCCAGACGATCAAAACAGCGATAGTTTTCAATCAGCAGGATGCAGTTATGCGCGGTGCCGGTTATATCCGCCAACGCCATATCCAGATAACCGCTGCCCGGTAATGAATACGATAGCCCGTTGATTTTCAACGCCCTGCCGGTTAACGCTTTAATCGCCAACCGGTCTTTTTTAACCGGCTGTCCGGCTATTTTCTCATCCAACGCAAAAGATAAAGCCGCTTCGCGATTCATTGCCGCAAAATCAGCAACCGAGATTTGCTCAAGATCGATGCCGTCTTCATGTTTAACCACCGCAATCAAGTCATCCTTATCCTGCTGCGTGACTTTCAGCTTATTGCCTTGTGTTTGACCGATATTGTATTGCCGATGCAGATATCCCCAGCTCTGATTAAGCGGAAAAAGCTGGTTGTCAGACCGGATCGCCCGCTCTATAACGCTTAACAATTGCTTGTTCAATTGTCAGCGCTCCGAAACTGAAGAACAATATCCCTCACCTTTTTGTTACCGGAAAAATGCCGACCGACATCGGTCTGAATCAATTCCATCTGCAAGCGTTTATTGCGTTGCTGCCGCCTTAGCCATTCATTCAGCACGCAACTCAACCAGATTGAAGGTTCGATGTCATCCACGAAAGCCTGTTGAAAAGCCACGGCTGAAATGGACTGCCCCTCATTTTTCAGCACCCTGTCGAAATACACCCTTAACTGTTTTCGATACAGCGGCAAGTCCAAGGTTGTTTTGTTTTGCGGACTTAAAGACACCGCGCTTAACGAGCGCTGTTTTTGTTTTGCCAACATGACTTCCGTATCGATACGGATTTTTTGCGCGATCTCGATTAAGTCTTCTTCCAACGCATGATCCAGCGGATCGGCATAGGCAAACAATGCCAAAGGCTTGATCTGATTCCAGTGCTCGGGAATGGTATCGCGTTCACTCCAGTCCTGCGGTTGATAATTCTGGTTTTGCTGTAGAAAAAAGGCGAAGCCTTGCACTAATTGCGCTCTAGCCTCTATTTGCCTGAGCTCAAATAAAAAGACTTTTAACTTATCGAGAATATCCTGCAAACGCTGCTGGTAGATAGGTAATTTACGAATCAGCTGATGATCCAGCAAGTCATAAATAAGCGGCTGATCTTCAACCATTTCCAATAAAGATTCAGGTTGCAGCGCGGTGATGGCATTCACCAATTTTTCCAGCCTGGAAATGTAAAAGGTATTCTGTTTTTGTTTTTCCGCCAGGGTACGCACATTGGCGAAGCGGCTGTTAACCAGCATCGATAAATAGCGGGTGTTTTCTTCCAGGGTATCGGACAAATCGAAAACCAGCCGCTCAATTTCGGCAAAATAATTGTCGCAATCACCCAGCCGGTTTTCAACTTCGGCATCCTGATACAGACTGATTTGCAGCTTCAGCGTATCAATCCAGTCGGCTAGATCGGTATCCAGCCGCCGAACCCGGTCGCTGCTCAAGGCGCTGTCTAAAAACTGAGTCAAGCGCCCGGCGATACGGTAACCCTCCGCGTCATGATTAACCAGCACCTTCAATTGTTTGAGCTGGTTTAGCGCGCGCTGGTTTTGATTGTCCTTGTAGACCACGCCGGTAAAATAAGCCTCCGCAATCAACTCGCTATGGCCGGCTAATGTTCTTAGTAAGCGCTCCAAGCCCTGTTGCGACTGGCTCAAAACAGACTCCCCTGAATCGTATCCGTTTCGCCCTGCTCGACTGGGATTTGTTCGTGCTCCTGAATAAACTGCAAGGCCTGATAAAAATAATCCAGCTTGCCGGTGACTTGGTAAATCAGCGTGTCGCGATTGGCTAAATTCAGGTAATTCCATTTTTGCAGGGTCGTTAACAGCTTCTCCAGCCGCGCTTTTACCGAATCATCGCCACTGGTAAAGTCTTTGAATTTTGCAAAGGTCTGCAAACGATCAGCCAAGGCCTGATTTTGTTCGATGACGTGCAACAAACCGGAAAAGCTCAGCGTGTCGCCGGGCGATAATGCGGTATCCTGGTTTAAGCAGGACATCATCATATCCAGCCACTCAACCACCGGCTGCAACTCTATGCGAAATTGATAAAAAACTTTACGGATGTCGCTACGTGCGTTGCTGTCTATCGTCCGGTAAGCCGCAAAAAAGGCCAGCCGGTTCTGGGTGCCGGACAAGCGATAATCAAGGCGTGTTAAAAACGCATCCACCTGTGCCGCATTTTCAGGGTCTTGCAAATAACGAAAACCGGCTTCATCACTGACTTCGCAAATAAATTCACCTTGCAGCAAACGTTTTAATAATTGATCAAACATGTTCATCCGCCGTTATCAGAGGTTCAAGTGCTGATAAATAAGCCTCGTCCACGTCCATTTCGATCAGCTCCCGATAGCCGAATACCTGATAACGGTTTTTAAACAGCCTTAAAACTTCGGGGTCGGGATCGGGGAAAGCCGAGAACAAGGTAATCTTATTTTTAGTCAGCATTTCCACCAGCACTTCAATATTCATTTGATGTAATTCCTTGAGTTCATCCATCGGCCAGATGATATTCAAAGGCTGATCTTTACGAATCATATTCACCAGCGCAATAAAAAATACGCATAAAATCAGGTACGATAAGCCATGGCTGGAAATCTGCCGCAATTCCTCGGCATGGGTCGCCCGTTTGCTGCGACCATTTTCGGTCACAATGATTTCCAGCTCCAGCAAATTAACCAGCTTCATTTCTACCCGGCCTTTACCTTTCAATTGTTCGGACACCAGTCTGACGATGTCGGCAAATTCCGGGGACGGCAACTGTTCGTCATTGGTTCGACTCCAGTCATCATAATTTTTGGTGAAGCGGACTATTTGCTCCCAGTAACCCAGCGTCGTAACCTTGGACGTTAACCGCCCTTCGATGCGCTCAATTTTCTCAAAACGGATATTGCCGTCGATATGCCCCGCCAAGCGACGCGACAAGGAATCAATGCCACGGTCAAAACACTCCAATGCCTGCTGATAATTTTTAATAGCGTAGCCAAAAAGTTTTGCCTGACTCATTAACCAACTTCTAGCAGAACCGGATTCTGTCGCATACCAAGCCTGAATTCGACTCAGCCAAGCCATTTCATCGCTATCAAAGCCTAATTCATCTTCGACACGAGCATAATAGCGGCCCGGATGTGTGCCTGGAAAACGCGCCAACACCTGTTTCAAATGACGGATCAGACCGGCTAAATCCTTGCGTAGCGTCTTGTGTTGCTCGGTTAACTTGCGGCAATCGGTCTGCAGCAACGATAAAGTGTGGGCATTATCAAAACCGACGGGTTCCGGGATGCGCTTTACATAACCCGCTAATTCAGCCAGCAAGTTGTTAATAGCTTTGATTTCCTTGTCAAGCCTTTGCAGCTTGGCGGCTATTTGCTCCAATTCCTTTTTTAAGGCGGCGCGTCGTTGCTGCATGTCTGCTGTTTCCGTCTCGTATCGCGCTTGTTGCTGCTTGAGTTCAGCCTCCGTTTCCCTAGCTTTAACCACCAAGCTATCATATAAAAACCAGTCCTTATCCAGCCAGCGTTGATATTCCTTAACCAGTTGTTCCGCCTGTTCTGCGGCTTTTAGTTCATCTGCCAATTGGCCGATTTTGGTTTCAAGATCCTTTAAGGTGGCGGTATCGACTTTTCTGTCCTGCAAGCTCTGAATCCGTTGCCGCTCCAATTGCGCCAACTCGCTGTCTTTTTGTTGATTGACATTATTAATAAGCTGCTGCATTTGCTCGACTTGTAACAACGCCTCCTCGATGATCTGCCGGATTTTGGCAGCCAGTTCCTGGTTTAATCGCTGTATTTCGGTTTCCAGCTGTCGTTTGAACGCTTGCAGGCGACTATTGCTTAACTGGATTTGCTCGTCCAGATTGGCTTTTTCCTGCTCCAGTTTGGCCTTGCGCTCCTTCTTGCTGCGTTCAATTTGCTGTTTTAACGAGTTTAATTCTTCGTTGAGCCCATTTAACTGCGTTTGCAATTGACCGGCGCTAAAAGCAGCGTCTTTGCCTTGTTTTTCCAGGCCGGATGCGACCTTTTTTAACGCCTGCAACTGTTCATCGCTGTTGGCTTCGGCGGCTTTCAGTTGGCTTAATTGATTCCGGGCATCGCTCAGCAGTGCGCGGATTTGTTCTTCATCGGCGGCATGGTCGGCCTGCAAATTATCCAGGTTCAAGCTCAGGCCATAAAAGCTCTGCTCCAATGCCTGCGATGCCGGTTCCAAATCGTCTCTTAACAACAACTCCGGGTTAATCACTTTGGCTATGTTGCTTATCCAATCCGGCTGATGTTCGCGCAAAAAGCCCAGCAAGGTGTCCGGGTTGGCATCCAGTTGTTTTTGCAGTTGTTCGCTCGCATGCTGTATGCGCTGTTTATCTTCATCCTGTTTACGCTTTTCGCTAACAACCGTATCGATCTGCGCCTGATTTTTCTTTGATTCCGCTTCAATTGCTTTAACGGTCTTTCCCGCCTCCTCCTTTTGCTGCTGAATGGCATGAAGCAGCTCCAACTTGGCTTCCCTGTTTTCAATCAAGGCGGGATCCGGTTGAATTTGGGCAATCTGGCTGCTCAACGCGCCCAACTCGCCCTGCAATTTTAATTGCTCAACATGCAGATTATCTTGTTGCTTTTGATTTTCCAGCCTAAGCGATTCTTTTTGCCGCTCAACATCTTTATTAGCAACGGACTTACTTTCAGTCGCTTTATTTTGTATGTCTTTTATGCCGATTTCATAGCCATGCTGTTGCTCGGCAAAATACCGTTCTTTTTCCGCTTTCAAGCGTTTAAACTCGGCTTCGATGTCCTGCACATCTGACATCAACTGCTTATGATTATCCCGCTCTCTATCCAGGCTATTCTTTATTTGCGTAAGACGGACAACCAACTGTTTTTTACCCTGTACGTCCTGTTTTTCCCAGTCGGCTTTTTCATCCTCCAACGATTTTTGTTGTCGCTGCGTCTGCGCCAAATCGGCCCTGATAGCCGCTAACTCGGTTGCAAGCGTCTGCTCCCGAGCTTCCCAGTCTTTTTTGAGCTGCTCCAATTGCTTATTGCACGCATTCCCGGCATCCTGCTCTTGTTGCAGGTTTTGTTCGTTTTGATTGCGTAAACGCTGCAAGCGATATTGAAGTTCGCCCAAGCTTTGCTCAATGTGAAGTAACTCATTTTCCAACCGGTTGAGCCGCTCTATTTTATCCCGCTCCAATTCGGTTTCCTGATAGGCACGGTATTCCTTATACCAATCATCCAGCGTTTCCATTTTCAATTCCAAAGCCAGGGAATCGCGGTTTTCATCAATGCAGTTCACCAGCATTTCGCGCAAGTCGGCAAAATCGGTGGAACGCATAAACATTCCGGTAACGATTTTCTCTATATCTTTCAACCTATGCCCGGCACTGCCGTTACAAAAACTGTAGCGCGCGACCAATTGGCGTAATTCCTGGCCTTTCTTGTGCGGTAAATTCTGGATCACCGTGCGGTAATCGCTGCAGGCGGTAATCTGGTCGCTACAATTAATATGCCGCTTAAGAAAATGCGTGCGCAGACCCCGGCAAGAAACCGGATAATGCGATCCATCCCGGCGGGTTTCAATAAAGTCGTCCTTATCGAATCCCTTATCGACAAAACGATAACACAGCCCTTCTTCATTGGGAGAGGCATACATCAGCGCCATACAGGTTTGCTCATGTCGCTGATATTCAAAAATAATATAAGAAGACTCGTTAGGCAGGTAATGCTTGGCGAAACTGTCGGTAACCCGGCTTTTCGGCACTAACCGCCCTGGCCGTTCGCCGAAAAACAGCGGCACTAAGCGCAATAATGTGGTTTTACCGGCGCCATTAACGCCGTTAAGATTGGTATGTCCATCCAGGCGAACTTCCACCAATTCACCGGGTTTGTATGAATCAATGAGGATCAAGCGGTTTAATGAGTACATTTTATTTTCTATCGATTGATTACAGACTGTATTCAGTTGCAGGGAAATAAGGCGAATAATCTCCGTCGACTGAGTGCAGGTTGGTATTGTTATTTTGTTGGCTTGGGGCGAGTCGCCAAATCGGTCATATTATCATTCCCGCGCTCCGTCGTGGGAATGATGACAATTGGCACGCTCTTGGGGAGTATAAAAGTGTCTGTTGCAGTTTTCCAGGACTTGACTGCTTCTGAGTACATCGAAAAGCATGAATGGTTTATTCCGCCCCAACCTCTGCGACATTCGGACACGCGACAATATGTCACATTCCATTATCTATCATTTATCGCTAATATAGCTGCAACTCTTGAGATGCAAACTTCCTCCTCGGAATTCAGAGTTTTATATCCTTATCTAATGCGGCCTAATCAGCCGCATTTTTTTTGCCTGCAGGAATCGTAAGTAACCAAAATAAAAAACATTTGCCCCTCTTATTTACCACGAAGACACGAAGACACGAAGTTTATGTTTTTTCTTCGTGCTCTTCGTGCTCTTCGTGTCTTCGTGGTGAGAAAAACGCGTAACTTAAGTATGTTCTTTCATGGAAATGGGCTTAAAGGGCGCATGGACAGACATCATCCGGGCGTTTACTCCGGAATTTCGCCACTAATCGCCTCCGAAGGCGAAAAGAATTTTTGCCTGAAGTAAAGCGCCACCTTGACCAACCCGATCAGTACCGGAACTTCGACTAACGGCCCGATGACTGCGGCAAAAGCTTGCCCGGATTGCAGCCCGAAAACCGCTACGGCGACCGCAATGGCCAATTCGAAATTATTGCCGGCGGCGGTAAACGACAGCGTCGCGCTAATGCGATAGCCGGCCCCTGCCTTGGCCGACATATAAAACGTGACCAGAAACATGATCAGGAAGTAGATGATCAACGGTACGGCGATGCGCGCCACATCCATCGGCAGTTGCACGATATATTCGCCCTTGAGGGAGAACATGACCAGAATCGTGAACAGCAGCGCAATCAGGGTAATAGGGCTGATTTTGGGCATGAACGTTTCCTCATACCACTGCAAACCCTTGCGCCGCACCAGGAAAAAACGCGTGAACATGCCGCCGAAAAAGGGAATGCCCAGATAAATCAGCACGCTTTTGGCGACCTGGATCATGGTCACCTGAACTTCAAGGCCGGAAGCGATGCCCAGCCAATCCGGCAGGACGGTGACGAAAACATAGGCATAAACGGAAAAGAACAGCATCTGGAAGATGGAGTTGAACGCTACCAAGCCTGCGCAGTATTCGCTATCGCCCTCGCCTAACTCGTTCCAGACCAACACCATGGCGATGCAGCGAGCCAGTCCGATGATGATCAGGCCGACCATATACTCCGGGTAGTCCCGAAGAAAGATAATAGCCAGCGTAAACATCAGCACCGGGCCGATAATCCAGTTCTGGACCAGCGACAGCAACAGAACCTTGGTATTTTTGAAAACCTGGGGTAATTCCTCGTAGCGCACCTTGGCCAGCGGCGGGTACATCATCAGAATCAGGCCGATAGCGATGGGCATGGAAGTAGTCCCCACCTGGAAGCGGGTCAGCCATTGGGTGAAACTGGGAATGAAATAGCCCAGCGCGATTCCGCCCGCCATAGCCGTAAATATCCATAGCGTCAGAAACCGCTCTACGAAGCCCAAACGCTTTGGCGCGTGGTCGAATTGTGTATTCATGGTCGTCTCTTCCCAATAGTTGGGGGAATGTCAGTAAAAAATATGCCCTGTATATCCGATTCTTTTATTCACCACGAAGACACGAAGTCTACGTTTTTTCTTCGTGTTCTTCGTGTCTTCGTGGTGAGAAACAATGCGTAACAGTAGGATGATCTTGGATGGAAGCAGCCTTAAAGGGTTTCTGCGCCGATCTTGTTCAACGCCTCGGTCAATTCCGGCTTGGACATTGTCTCAACCGGCAGCGCCAATAGCTGATGTATCCGCTTTTCCAAGGCTGCGTAGGTCGCCTCGAAAGCCGCCTCAATCACTTCAGGGCTGCCGGTGACATGAGCCGGGTCGGGCAAGCCCCAATGCGCCCGGACCACATTATTAAGATAGACCGGGCAGACTTCTCCGGCAGCGCTGTCGCAAACGGTAATGGCAATATCGATGTCTTTATCGTCGAACTCGTCCCAGGATTGACTGGAAAATCCCTCGGTTGAGATGCCGTGACGCGCCAATGTCGCCAGCGCGTTGGCGTTTACCTTGCCGGTCGGATGACTGCCGGCCGAAAAAGCCTGAAACCGGCCTTCGCCCAGATGATTAATAAGCGCCTCGCCCAACACGCTCCGGCAAGAATTTCCGGTACACAAAATCAAAATTTTCAACATGGCTTTCCCCTGACATTTATATATTCGAATAAACGAATATTATAAGGCAAAAAAATTCAGCCGCAATACTTCGTCATCTCGGGACGACCGTCCATGGCCTGCAATCGGCCGCTGTCTTTTTGCTGCTTGGCATTGACAGCAAACTGTTTGACGGTAATGTCCAGAATCTCAACAACCCAGGCCGGTAATTCAGGGTTAATTTGATAATACACCCACTGCCCTTCGCGGCTGTCCAGCAGCAGGTTGCTCTGCCGCAATTGCGCGAGGTGGCGCGAAATTTTGGGCTGCAATAAATCCAGCGCATGGGTTAACTCGCAAACGCAGAGCCTGCCTTCTTTATGCAGCAAAACCACGCAACGCAAGCGGGTCTCATCGGCCAGGCATTTAAATAGTGTGGTGGGCGTCATCATGATGAGTGCGTCAGGAAAATTAGCCGAGCTTGAACCCGACAAAAAAACCGCCGACCCCGCTGGCGCCCTTGCTGGTAATGCTGGTCAGGCGGTCAACCAGAAACCCGCCGGAATTTTTTGCGGCTTCCGTGGCGGCGCTGGCGGCATGTTGCAGCTTTTCATCGGTTATATCGATGATGTCGTAATATTCCGCGACAAACAGCAGTGTGATTGCTGCCCCTCCCATGAATAATGCTGTGCGCAACATTTTCTTGGCGAAATAACCGACCGCCAGTCCGATAGCAAACGGTGCGCCGACATTGCCAAGTAAAAAGGTCGAAGAAAAGATGTCGGTAGAAGAGGCTGCATCGACTGGATGGGTGTTCATGGCTCTGAGTTTCCGTTGCTGTGATGATTGAGATAACGTTTAGTTTTTGCTGCCGCCCCTAGCTTTTTGCTTCCACTAAAAGCATTCGCTCTTTCTGGGCGACAAAAATAATCTGTTATTTATATTTTATCACTAAACTCAATCACGTCAGAAAACAAAGCTATACCGGCAATGCGTGCAAAAGCACTTGCCCCGTTTATTAAATAAAGCGACTTCAAAAAACATGCACCCTTAAAACCATACTCATTAAAAAGTTTTATAAGCGTACAATATTTCTAATCCTTATTACCAAATCCCCAACCAGATCTTTAGGTTGGACGAGAGCACTATGTATTCAGTTGAAGTTTTTCCATGGAATAAAAATTTCGAAGTTGGAGTGCCGCTGATTGACGAACAGCACCAAAAGCTGGTCGAACTGTTGAATGTACTGGCCGGACATCTGGCTTATCAATCCGATATACCCACCTTGAACAATGTTTTCAATGACTTGGCGGAATACGCTATTTATCATTTTCAGGCGGAAGAACGTATATGGCATTCATTCTTCCCGGAAGATGCCTGGGAAACAAAGCATAAAGATGATCACCGGCGCTTTCTGACTACAGTCAACAGGATAATGGCCGGAAAAACCGCCAGGCCGTTGGATGAAGTGATTGAGGAGATTCTCACCTTTCTGACCCAATGGCTGGCCTTTCATATTCTGGATACCGACATGCGCATGGCCAAGGTCGTGCTGGCCGTACAGTCGGGCGTACCGTTAAACCAAGCCAAGGAGCAAGCCGATCAGGAAATGAGCGGGGCGATGAAAGTGCTGATCGAAACCATGCTTTCGATGTTCGACGCGCTCTCTTCACGCACCATGCAGCTGGCCAAGGAGGTTGTTGAACGCCAGAAGGCCGAGCAGGCCAGCCAGGATGCGCTGGATCGCCTCCAGAAAATCGCCAGCCAAGTACCTGGGCTGGTGTTCCAGTTTCAGCTGTTTCCTGACGGCAGCTCCCGTATTCCTTACGCCAACGAAGCCATTCGCAGCCTCTATCGGGTTAGCCCGGAGGAGGTCAGCGAAGATGCGGCCAAGGTGCTTGCTGCCTTGCATCCTGATGACCTGGAAAACTTCAAAACTTCCTTTAAGGTATCGGCGCGGGACTTAACACCCTGGCGTCAGGAATATCGCTTGAAGTTTGACGATGCCCCCGTCTGTTGGCTGTTCGGCAATGCGTTGCCCCAGCGGCAGGCGGACGGTTCCGTACTTTGGCACGGCTTCATTACCGACATCACCAAGCACAAGCAGACTGAAGTAGAACTTCGTATCGCCGCCACCGCTTTTGAATTACAAGATGCCATGCTGGTCACCGATGCCAATAATGTCATCCTCAAAGTCAATCAGGCATTTACCCGGATCACCGGTTACAGCGCCGAGGAAGTCATTGGTAAAACGCCCAATTTACTCAGCTCGGGACAGCATGACAAAACTTTTTATAGTTCAATGTGGGAGAGCATCAATCGCACCGACGCCTGGCAGGGCGAAATATGGAATCGGCGCAAAAACGGCGAGATGTTCCCTGAATGGCTCATTATCACAGCGGTGAAGGAGCCTGACGAAAAGAATGAACACGTCAATAATTATGTTGCATCCTTCTCCGATATTACCTCGCGCAAGGCCGCCGAAGAGGAGATCAAGCAACTGGCCTTTTATGATCCGCTCACCCAACTGCCCAATCGCCGGCTGTTGCAGGAACGGCTTAAACACAGCATCGACGTGGAACGACGCGATGGCAAACGCCTGGCATTACTGATGCTTGATCTTGATCGTTTTAAAGCGGTCAACGACAGCTTGGGGCATTTAGCGGGCGACGAGTTACTGCAACAGGTCGCTGTGCGCATCTCGGCCAGGTTGCGTGACGTAGACATGGTGGCGCGTCTGGGCGGCGATGAATTTGTCGTGTTGCTGGAAGATATTGCACATGCCGAAGATGCCGCACGGGTGGCGGCAGAAATCATCTTCGTGTTAGGCAAACCTTTTCAGCTAACCCAAAGCAGCGATGTACAGATTGGCGCCAGCATCGGCATCAGCCTGTATCCTGAACATGGTGCGAGCTATGAAATGCTCATGGATCATGCCGATGCCGCACTGTATCAAGCCAAGGATCAAGGCCGCGGCTGTTATGCCTATTTTTCCGAAGACCAGACGCTTGCCGCCCGCGAACGGATTGCATTGGAAACGCGGCTGCGCCGGGCCATCGAGCAAGGGGAGCTGCGTGTTTTCTACCAGCCGCAGGTGGATATTGAAAGTGGCCGCATAGTCGGCGCCGAAGCGTTAGTACGCTGGCAAGACCCGATAGAAGGATTGATTCCACCGCTGCGGTTTATCCCCATCGCCGAAGAAACCGGGCTGATCCTGGAAATTGGCGCATGGGTATTGCGGGAAACCTGCCGACAAGGCCGTCTTTGGCTGGATGCGGGCTTGCCTCCGCTCACCTTGGCAGTCAATGTTTCTCCCCAGCAGTTCCGTCGCGGCGATATCAGCGCGTTAGTGGCTACGGCACTGGATGAAACAGGCTTTCCGGCCGAATACCTGGAGTTGGAAATGACTGAAAGCGGACTGCTGGAAAATCAGGATAATGTGATGGCGCTTCTGAACAAGCTCCGTTCTCAGGGCATCCGACTTGCCATTGACGATTTCGGTACCGGTTTTTCGTCGCTGGCTTATCTCAAGCACTTTCCGCTGGATGTGCTAAAAATCGACAAAAGTTTTATCGATGATATTCCTAACTTGCAAGACGATATGGAAATTGCCGCGACTATTATCGCCATGGGGCATATTCTGGGGTTTAAAGTACTGGCGGAAGGTGTTGAAACACCTGAGCAACTGGCGTTCTTGCGGGAAAAAAAGTGCGATTCGTACCAAGGTTACATCAAAAGCCCGCCGGTACCGGCGGAAGCGTTTGCCCTGTTGTTGCGGGAGCAAGGATTTGAATAACTCAAAGACAATGGAACGCAGATGACGCAGATGGTTATGATGAACGCGGATAATACTGATTAAACGGATTAAACGGATTGTTTAAAAAGCTAAATCCCATTAGGAGCAAACCCTAGGTGTAGGCCGGAATAAGGCCATCCAAGCGCGTAGCGCGAGGTGGCGTTTCCGGCGAATTTAGATGATGTTGCCGGAAACACCACCTCGCTATCGCTCGAACCGGCTTATTCCTGCCTACAGGGCTAATTATTCAAGACATCTTATTCAATCATAAATATCAGCGTCATCAGCGTTCTATTTCTCTAGTGTGTGGTGCTGCCAAGTTACAGATAAATAACTTCGGGCTTGCCATCAGACTTAACCAGTTCGCCGATAGTAAAAGCCTTCTCGCCCAGTTGGCTGAGGGCTTGCAGCGTCGCACGCTCATCTTCGGCGGCAACACAAACTATCATGCCGATGCCGCAATTAAAGGTGATCAGCATATCTGCTTGAGAGACATTACCCTTTTCCTGCAACCACTTGAAGATCTCGGGAAACTCCCAGGAAGCAAGGTCGATATGGGCGTTGGCGCCTTGCGGAAGTACGCGCGGCAGATTTTCGGTCAAGCCGCCGCCGGTAATATGCGCAAACGCGTGTACCGGCACTTTATCCAGCAACGCCAACAACGATTTAACGTAGATTCGAGTCGGTTCCAGTAAGGCCGCGCCCAAGGTTTTGCCGTTGAAGCTATCGGTGAGCGCTGCATGACTGTGGGCAATGATTTTCCTGATTAATGAATAGCCGTTGGAATGCGGACCGGATGATGCGATACCAATCAGCTTATCGCCCACTTTGACTTTGCTGCCATCAAGCACTTTGCTCTTTTCCACGATGCCGACGCAAAAACCCGCCAGATCGTACTCGCCGTCCGCATACATGCCCGGCATTTCCGCTGTTTCGCCGCCGACCAGCGCCGCGCCTGCCAGTTCGCAGCCTTTGCCAATACCGTCTACGACCGCTGCGGCCGTATCGACATCCAATTTACCGGTAGCAAAATAATCAAGAAAAAACAAAGGCTCGGCGCCTTGAACGATAATATCATTAACGCACATCGCAACCAGGTCGATACCGATGGTGTCATGAATATTCAGTTCATTGGCCAGTTTCAGCTTGGTGCCTACGCCATCGGTACCGGAAACCAGAATCGGCTGCTGATAACGATCCAGCGGCAATTCAAACATCGAACCGAAACCGC
>Ga0208628_1000194_pt1 | contig 36900 bp, 21 predicted proteins | sample LakWasMet16_LOW5_2_FD_183864 | JGI IMG/M metagenome (GOLD analysis project Ga0208628, IMG submission 183864) | Freshwater sediment methanotrophic microbial communities from Lake Washington under simulated oxygen tension - Sediment Metagenome... | ecosystem: Environmental > Aquatic > Freshwater >... | reverse complement strand
ATGTTTTTGATTGCATCAGCTCCATTATTACTAATACCCAGCACGTTATATCCTAATTTTTTTAAACTGTTTTGAATGTCTTTAGCAACTATGCTCTCGTCTTCTACAATGTAAACGTTAATGTTATTGTTTTCCATGTTTTAAATATTAAATTCTATACTAAAAATAGTTCCTTTGTTTCTTGTTAAAGTTATTGTTCCGTTTATCTGTTCTACTAGTGTATCTACCAATTGCAGACCGAGTGTTTGTGTGTTTTTTACATCAACAGTAGCTGGTATTCCAATGCCGTTATCTCCAACTTCAATACTCACTTTATTTATAACAACTCTCAAATTTACAAAGATTATTCCATCTCTATTATCAGGAAATGCATATTTTAATGAATTTGATATAATTTCATTGATAATTAAGCCGCAAGGTATTGATGCATCAAGGCTTAAGAACAATTTATCAAGTGTTAAAATTAATTTTATTTTTTTTGTATTAATAGAGTAAGTGTGCACTAAATTCTTAGATAAAGTGGTTACATACTCAGAAAAATTAACTGATTCGAAGTTTTTGGTTTGGTATAAGCTTTCGTGAATAAACGCCATCGATTTGATACGGTTTTGACACTCCTTCAATAAATTTAAAGCATAGGTGTCTTTTACGTATGAGGATTGAAGATTCAATATACTTGAAATAACCTGCATATTATTTTTTACACGATGATGAACTTCTTTTAAAAGAACATCTTTTTCCTTTAAAGATTGTGTGATTCTTTCTTCGTTTATTTTGTTTTCTGTAATATCGAATCCAATACCAGAAACTTCAACCACTTCGTTATTGATGTTTTTAATTGGATATAAATAATATTGCCTAAATACTTTTTTACCTTTTAGGGTTACTCGTTCCGTTGTTAAATCAACTTGTTTACCATTAAATGCGGCTTCGTATTTTTGATCCCAAAGAGATTCGAATGGAACGGTTTTTTGTTTGCCTATTTCTCTTATACTCTTTCCAATTTCTGGATAAAAACCATATAATTCGAAAATAGCATTTGCATAATTTTGGTTTAGTGATGTGAATTTAAAATCCTTTGTGATTGTCCACATTAACTGTTCTCCACTTTCGAATATCGCTTTTAGTTTTGCAGATTGCTCAAGAATTTTTGTTTCGTTTTCAATTCTTTCAGTAATATTTTGAGCAATCACCGAAACTTCAACCACTTCATTGTTTAATAAGATTGGATATAAATAAATTTCTCTATATACATCCTTATTATCAATTGTGCTTTTGTGAATAAAGACATTAGGATTTCCTTTTAAAACATGTTTATACTTTTCAATCCAAAACTTCTTTTTTTCCTTGTTTTGGATTGTATTTAAAACAGAAATAATTTGGTTATCTTCTAAATTCTTTTTGGAAAAACTGTTTTTTACCAAATTCAAATAGTTTTTATTATAAGAGGTTAACTCTAATTTTTTATTAACTGTCCATATTAAATGATCACCGCTTTCGAATATGGCTTTTAATTTTGCTGATTGGTCAATTATTTTTTGTTCAAATAATTTATTTTCGGTGATGTCATGAGCTAAACAAGCGATCTCAACAATTTCATTATTAGCGTTTCTTACTGGGTTTAAGTAAATCTCATTATAGATAATATTTCCAGACGGGCTAATTTGATGCTTTTCAAGTTTAATTGAATGTCCTTCAAATACTTTTTTATAATTACTATACCAATACAACTTATATGCATTTTGTTTTGATTTAGGTAATAAAGTATGAAGTTGAATATTTAGCTCTGGTTTTATACCGTTATTTTGCTCGAATTGTTTACTAAAATTTGTATTAAATGACGTTGTTTTAAAATCTTTATCAATAGTCCAAATTAAATGTGAAGAACTCTCAAAAATTGATTTTAATTTCGCGGCTTGGTTAATAGACTGGTCTTGAAGATATCTAAGTTCAGTAATATCATTAGAAATACAAGAAATTTCTTCAACCATTCCATTTTTGAAAATAGGGTGAATAAAAATTTGTCGATATAATTTGTTCCCGTTTGAATCTAACTGTTCAGTTGAAAATTCAATACTGGTTTGCTTTTTAAATGCTTCGTCATATTTTTTTATCCACCAACTATGATATTCTTTACCAACTTTCGTTTTTTTGGGCTTGTATATTTTTTTATCTAATGCTGGTCTAATTCCATAAACACGATACATGGCATCAGAAAAGTTTTTATTAAATGATGTAAACATATAATTCTTATCAACTGTCCAAATCAATTGAGTGCCACTTTCAAATATAGCTTCTAGTTTAGCCGATTGCTCTATTATTTTTTGTTCTGATAGTCTCCTTTCAGTTGTATCTTGTCCAATAATTGCAATTTCTGTTATAGTTCCATTAGTACCTCTAATAGGATGTAAAAATATCTCTCTGTAATATGTTTTACCTTTTGAGTTTGTGTTTTTTATTTCAAAAAACTCTACTTTATTATCTTTTTTATTCTTAAAAAAATAATTGTATTTCTCAACCCAAAAAGCAAGCCTTGTATCGTCTTTCTTATTTCGTCTAATACTTTTTATATGTTGTCCTGTTTTTAAATCATAATTAAAAATAGATTTAATATAATTAGCGTAATTTTTATTAAAAGAAGTGATTTTTAAATCTCTATTAATTGTCCATATTAAATGAGATGTATTATTAAAAATTGCCTCATACTTAGTTGTTTGGGTAACTAATTCGCTTTGAATTTTTTGACGATACTCTATTTCTTTTTTTAAATTTTTGTTTGTTTCTTCTGCTATTTCTGCGCGTAGTTTTTCTTTAGCTAACTTTTTTTCAGCTGATATATTTGTAATAATAGTTTGCACACACTTTACGCCATTATAAATAATAGGAACCGTTCTAAGTTCAACGTTAATACGTTTATTTTTTGCGGTAATAATCTCGTATTCTAATTCAGTTAGTGTTTCGCCTAGGGCTGCTTTTTTAATACGTTCTATTCCTATATCTCTTAATTCTGGCGCTATGAAACTTACCAAATAGAGCCCAATTAATTTTTTTGGTGTTGTATATTCTAATATTTGTGCTGCTTTTTTATTTGCATACACACAAGAGCCCTGATTATGTATAAAAATTCCAATTGGAGAAGCGTCTAATAGGTTTTTATAATTATTCCATTTTTGTTCTAGTTCTAGTTGATAGTTTTTTTCCTTAGTTATATCTCTTATTACTCCGATAAAACTTATAATTTTATTGTTATTATACTTAGGCTTTACAGAAACTTCTAATGTTATTTCTTTACCATTTTTATGAAAAAACCTAAAAACTTCTTTATTGTTTACTGTATTATTAGTAATTTTTAAATAGTTTTCTAAAGTTAAAACATATTTTTCCTTGTCGTCTTCATGAATCTGATCTAAGAAAATTTGAGGGTTTTTATATATTTCACTTGGTTTTCTTCCAAGCATATCAAACACCGAATCACTTATAAAGCTAATGTGCGGTGTTGGAATAAAAGAAAATTCATAAATAATTTCTTTAACGCTTTTACTGATACTGTGTAAAATTTCTTGGGTTCTTTCAAGCTCACTTAATTTAGTAATCCTATCACTAATTTCTATAAAGGTTGCTTGTACTGCTTTTTCGCCTTTAAATAAAACTATAGTAGATTTTACTTCAATATTAAATTCTTGTTGATTATTGTTTTTTAATTTAAATATTAAATTTTTAGGGCTTTTTCCTTTTAATAATAAAGTAAAATTATCTTTAACTATTTGATGAAATTCTGGTAATAAAAAATCAAATATTGATAATGTTTGTATTTTTTTACTCAACTTTTTATCAAAGTTTAAATAACAAAATGCCGAGTCGTTTGCAAATAAAATATTTTTTAAGGTGTAAATAATTACACCAACAGGCAATGTTTGTAATACCGAAACTAATGTATCATCATTAGCTGTATTAATTACTGAAGATGATTTAAGCGTTATATTTGCCTTACTTTTCATCTTTCTTTTTATCCTTTTCCAGAATAGTTTTATCTGGTTTTTTATTGTAGATTGAAGAATAGTCTCTTAAACTTTCTTCGTAAGTTGGTTCTACTTTTACTCCTTGAAATTTAACTTCAATGTCGTTTTCATAATAAATAGTTAAATAATTAAATCCAGCTTCATCATAAAATTTCCAATCATCTTGTTTTACTCCACCTGTATATTTTCCTTGAATCATTCTACGACCATTTTCATAATACCAGGTATGAACGCCATCTCCATCACCATTTAAAAATTTACCTTCAAATCGTATTTTTTCTTTTGGCATGAAATAACTTTTCCATAAACTATCTGGTTTATCATTCACATATCTTCCTATTTCTTTATATTCAGGAGTTTCATAAATCCATAAACCTTCTTGCATATCTTCAATAAATTCTCCTTTTGTAATGATTTTGCCATCTTCGGTATATTCTGTCATCACTCCGTCGCGTAAATTATCTAAATACAATTCTTCACGCATTAATGCTCCGTTTTCATAAAACCATTTCCATTCTCCTTGTGCGCGACCTTTTTTATCGTATTTACCTTTTTGCTCAATTTGTTTATTTGGATAATAAAAAACCCATTCTCCAATACGCTTATCATTTGAGTATAATCCCTTAGCTCTAAACTCCCCTGAATTATGATACTCAGTCCATATACCAATTTTATTACGTAAACTATCTACAGCTCCATATGATAATTTAATACCTTCTTCATAAATAATAGCCGAATCTGGAATGGCTCTATTTCTACAAACGTATTTTTTAATCATCACATCGCTTGTATCATCTCTAGCAACTGGTAAGGAATCACAAACATATTTTTGACGGTAATGATAATGAGTACCAACTGGCATACCATTAATATAACCACCTTCATACTTCATGGTACCATCTTCATAAAAATCTTTGTAAACATCTAATTTTGCTAATTCTGGCGCATTTTTAACTTGTTTACCATTATTAAATTTTTCGGTATTAGCTAAATTCCCTTTCTTATCGTAAGTTTTAACATAACCATCAATCACATCATCTTTAAACTTTTTTTCTTCTTTTAATTTTCCATCTTCAAAAAATTCTTTCCAACTACCTTGTTTTAAACCATTTTCATCTTTACGATTTAATCGTTCAACAGAAGCTAAAATACCACCTTGATATTTCATAATTGAAATAATAACGGAATCTTCAGAATATTCATAAGCTATTCCATCAGGTTTGCCTTTAAGATAAGGAGTCATTAATTTGGTTTTTCCAGATGGATAATAAACAAATGAATTACCTTGTTTAATATCATTTACAAAAGCTTCTTTACTTAATACTCGTTGGTTTGTATCGTAGTTAAAAGTATAACCACTTTTTTTACCTTCTAAATAATTAACTGACTTTGTAATTTTCCCTTTTTCGGTATAAAATTTCCAAACACTATCTAATTGAAAATTTTTACGATTACCTTCAATTTTTACAATACCATTCTTATAATAATTTTTCCAATAACCATCTGCCTTACCATCACGCATGGTTCCTTCAGATGATTTAGCACCATTATCATAATAAAATATATTATAACCATTTGGATTAGTTATTTGACTAAATAAAGATTGTTTAGTAACAAAAAGTATAAAGAAAAAAAGAAAATATTTATTTATAAGATTCACTGATAGGTGCGTATTAATCTTCTAATTTAAAGTTTATAATTCAAAAATTAAAATTTAGTTTATAGTCCAAATTTAGCCGACAACTCCAACATTTTATTAATTGGTTTTCTTGATTTTTCAATTAATTCTTCACTCATTAATAACTCAGGTTGCTCATATTTTAAAGCAATATAAATTTTCTCTAACGTATTTAATTTCATATGCGGACAATCATTGCAAGCACAACTGTTATTTGGTGGAGCTGGAATAAATGTTTTAGTTGGACTAGCCTTTTGCATTTGATGAATAATTCCTGTTTCAGTTAATACTATAAATTCTTGAGCATCCGATTTTTTACTATAATTTAAAATAGCCGTTGTACTTCCAATAAAATCAGCATATTCTAAAATAGCAGCTTCACATTCAGGATGAGCTAATATAAGAGCTTTTGGGTGTTGAGCTTTCAACTTAATTAGTTTTTCTAAACTAAAAATTTCATGTACCATGCAGCTACCATTCCATAATACCATGTTACGACCAGTCACTTTATTAATATAAGCACCTAAATTTTTATCTGGTGCAAAAATAATTTTTTGATCTTTAGGAAATGACTCTACAATTTGAACTGCGTTTGTAGACGTTACAATGACATCTGAGAGCGCTTTAATGTCTGCTGTACAGTTTATATAGGTTAAAACAATATGATCAGGGTGAGCAGCTTTAAATGCGGCAAATTCATTTGGCGGACAAGAATCAGCTAAAGAGCAGCCTGCTTTTAAATCAGGAATCAATACTTTTGTTTTTGGATTCAAAATTTTCGCGGTTTCAGCCATAAAATGAACACCGGCAAATAAAATGATGTCAGCTTTGGTTTTTTCAGCCTGTTGAGCGAGTCCTAAACTGTCTCCAATATAGTTTGCAATATCCTGAATATCAGCATCTTGATAGTAGTGAGCGAGGATGATTGCATTCTTAGTTTTCTTAAGATGCGAAATCTCTTTGAACAAATCAAGCGATGGATCAATTTTTTTTTCGAGGAAACCTTTTTCTAAATTCATATAATATATAATAAAAGAATTTTAAATTTTAAATTATGGTTATAGTATATAGGGTGTTAATACTGTGTAAAAATAAGCTTTTGTTTACTTGTTTTTACGGTAATCTACACTCTATTAACAATTATTAAACGATATTGTTATATATAATGACTTGATTTTTAGAAGTATGCTTAGTAATGAACAAAGCTGTTAATAGTAAAAATGGTTAATAACAAATTGTAGATTAGGATTAGTTTTATGTGTGTAAAACTGTACAAACTACCCAATAGTTTTTGAAAGTATATTTTGTAGTATCAAAAAATAACCTAAGTAAATTAGCTATTAACAAATCACTAATTAATTACGGAAACTTATTAACGATAAATTTAATTATACACAGTAATTTTGTTAATTAGCGGTGTATATAAACTACTCATTATCAGCGCCTGTTGTTATGAGTGTTAATTAACGTTGATTACAAACTATTAACAAAACTTTGATATGACAAAAATTGCTATAGGTAGCGACCACGCTGGCTTTGAACTAAAAGAAGTACTAATATCGTATTTAAAAACAAAAAATTTAGAGGTTGTTGATAAAGGCTGCTACAGTTTAGACAGAGCAGATTATCCAGATGCGGCTCATGCGGTTGCAACTGCAGTTGTAAATAATGAAGTAACATTTGGTATATTAATGTGTGGTAGTGGAAATGGCATTAATATGAGTGCTAATAAACATCATGGTATTAGAGCGGCTTTGTGTTGGAATTCTGAAATTTCGGCGCTATCGCGCCAACATAACGACGCTAATATTTTAACCTTACCAGCGCGTTATATAAGTGTAGAGGAAGCAAAAAAATGTGTAGACGCTTTTTTAACCGAACAATTTGAGGGCGGTAGACACGCCGATAGAATTAAAAAGATAGATTGTTAATTTACTATTAATAGAAACGAAGCCCTGTAAACCATTATTTACAGGGCTTTTTGTTTCTTAACAATTTGGTAACATTTAGAACACGTAAAACTAATATTAAGGTAATTATTTCGCATCTGTTAATATTAAATTTACATGAAAAATATTTTTACTTTACTTTTTGTTTCTGTTTTATTTACAAACCAAGTTGTTTCTCAAGAAAATGAAACAAATCAAAAAGATACGGTTTTAGCTACAAACGCTATAATAGAAGCGCCCGAAAGTCCTTTAGACACTTTAACCAGAGCTGTTGCGGCTTTAATGGATGATAATTTAAAATCAAAAAGATTAAAAATTACTGGTTATGTACAACCTCAATATCAATATATTGATTCGGCTGGAGCTCAATCTTTTGCGGGCGGTGATTTTAAAAACGGAACGAGTAATTATTTTAGTCGTTTCACTATGCGTCGTGGTCGTTTTAAATTTACATATACATATAATAACGTTATGTTAATGGTAAACATTGATGCAACCGAAAAGGGTTTAGCAATGCGTGAAACATATGCAAAAATTACAGACCCTAAATGGAATATGTTTTCTTTAACGGCAGGTTTATTACAAGCACAGTTTGGTTTCGAATTAAATCAATCTTCAAGTGAGCGTGAAACACCAGAACGAGCAAGATACAATCAGATATTATTTCCAACTGAGCGTGATTTAGGGGCATTTGGATCGATAGTGATACCAAAATCTTCCAAACTAAATGGTTTAAAAATAGATGTTGGTATGATGAATGGTGTAGCTGGAGTTGCGCCAGAATTTGATAACAATAAAGATTTTACTGGTCGTTTACAATATAGTAAAGCAACTCGTAGCGAGCGAATAAAATTTGATTTTGGCGCATCTGGATATTATGGTGGATATAAAATAGGAAATCAAAAAGACTATAATGTAAAAACATTAGCAAATGGAAACACGGGGTTTGAAATTAACACTAATGATACAGCAAATTATAATCGTATTGCAAAACGTGTTTATATAGGTGCCGACTTACAATGTTCTATTGATTGGAAAATAGGTATTAGTACGTTTAGAGCTGAATACATTCAAGGAGACCAGCCAGGTACTAATGAAAGTAATCAACGCGCAAACAACAGTCCTGGGGCCTTGCCTTCAAAATCTATTTACCACCGTCAATTTAATGGAGCTTATTTTTATTGGGTTCAAGATATTGGTCAATCAAAATTTCAAGTAGTATTAAAATATGATTGGTTTGATCCAAACGTTAAAATCGGAGGAAAACAAATTGGTATTGTGGGCACAGGAACCAATGCAGGTGATATTCGTTTTGATACATATGGTTTTGGTTTAAATTACCACGTTAATCAATATGCAAAAATTATGGCATACTATGATTTAGTTCAAAACGAAAATACAGAATTAACAGGTTATAAAAAGGATTTAAAAGACAATGTATTTACATTAAGATTTCAAATCAAATTTTAAGACAATAAACAATTATTATATTTAAACATTAAATAAATTAAAAAAATGAAAACTAAAGTATTATTCGCGGCACTAGTTTTATATACAGGTGTAGTATTTTCTCAAAAATTAAAAGGTAGCGATACTGTTTTACCTTTAGCGCAAAAGGAAGCAGAGAGTTACATGAAAACAAACAAAGGCGCGAAGGTAAATGTAACTGGTGGAGGAAGCGGTGTAGGTATTTCGGCACTAGTAGATGGCACAACTGAAATTGCTATGTCGTCTCGTAAAATGAAGCTAACAGAAAAAATGAAATTATCGGATGGCGGTAAGGCTACTAAAGAAACAATTGTTGCTTATGATGCTTTAGCAATAGCGGTTCACCCATCTAATAAAGTTTCTCAATTAACAAGAGAGCAACTAGAAGGAATATTTACTGGAAAAATAAAAAACTGGAAAGAAGTGGGCGGAGATGATTTAGCAATTGTTGTTTACTCTCGTGAATCTAGTTCTGGTACATATGAGTTTTTTAAAGAGCACGTGATGAAAAATAAGAATTATGCTACATCTGTTTTAAGTATGCCGGCTACTGGGTCTATCATTCAATCCATTAGTCAAACTAAAGGAGCTATAGGATATGTTGGTTTAGCATATATTGAAAAACATGTAAAAGCAATTGGCGTTTCTTTTGATAAAGGAAAAACATTTGTTGTGCCATCATTAGCAACAGCAAAAAGCAAAACATATCCAATTGTGAGACCTTTATTTTATTATTATCTAACAACTAGTGAAAAAGCCGTAAAACCATTTGTTGATTTTTGTTTATCTCCAGAGGGACAAAAAATAGTTGAAGCAATTGGATATGTTCCATTATCAAAATAAGAAATAAAACAGGTTTTTAAAAAAGACCGCTTTAAAGAGCGTGTCTTTTTTTGCATTTAAAAAAATAAAAAAATAATAGAAATTGAAACAATTTTTTAAAAGATTTACTGAGAAACTAACAGAAGGCTTGTTGTTGCTAAGCAGCACGGTAACTAGTTTAACAGTTGTGTTAATTGTGTTTTTTTTATTTAAAGAAGGTATTAGTTTATTTAACGAAAAACCTATAGAAACCGGTTATGCTGTTGTAATAAATAAAAACAACAATGTGCGCCAGCTTTCATCTTTAGAAATAAAAGACATCTACGATCAAAAAATTACAGATTGGAGCGAATTGGGCGCAAAAAAAGACAGCATTATATTATTTCGTTTAGAAGAAATATCAATGTATTACACAGATGAACAAATTGGAGAAAATTTTGAAGGTTTACCGAATTGTTTAAGCAGATTGATTGATAGTATACCAGGAGTTATTGCATTTTTCCCAGACAAATACATTGATAAAAACTTTAAAGGAAAGCAATTAGAGCCGGACAAAATATCGTTTAAAGAATTTTTTGGCGGAGAAGAGTGGTTTCCTACCGCTCAACCCGCAGCTCAATTAGGCGTAAAACCTTTAATCATGGGTACCCTATGGGTTAGTTTTGGTGCTATATTATTTGCATTACCCATTGGATTGGCCGCATCTGTTTATATGAGTGAAATTGCAGGAGATAGAGTGCGTCGAATCATGAAACCCTTAATAGAATTATTAGCAGGTATCCCATCAGTGGTATATGGCTTTTTTGGTTTGGTTGTTATTGTACCCCTTATTCAAAAAGCGTTTAATTTGCCCGTCGGAGAAACTGGGTTGGCAGGAAGTGTTATTTTAGGTATTATGGCGCTACCAACTATTATTACCATTTCAGAAGACGCGATGCGTAATACTCCTCGCGCTATGAAAGAAGCTAGTTTAGCATTAGGAGCTAGTAAGTGGCAAACTATTTATAAAATTGTGATTCCTTATTCTATCTCAGGAATTTCTGCAGCGGCTATTTTAGGTATTGGAAGAGCTATAGGAGAAACCATGGCGGTATTAATGGTTACAGGTAATGCGGCTGTAATGCCTCATAGTATTTTAGAACCCATGCGTACGATACCCGCAACCATTGCGGCCGAACTTGGTGAAGCGCCTGACGGAGGATTGCATTATAAGGCCTTGTTTGCATTAGGTTGCATTTTATTTATAATCACCTTAGTTATTAATCTTTCGGTTGAATACGTTTCAACTCGTAATAAACATCAAAAACATTAGTATGATTGATGAAGACAAATTAATGAAAAGTAAAAAACGAAATCAAGCCATTGCTTTTGGATTGTTTGGTTTTATTGGCTATTCTATTGTTGCTATTTTGGTAACTATTTTAGCGTTTATTGTTGTAAAAGGTTTTTCGGCGATTAGTTGGAATTTTATTTCACAGATGCCAGAAGAGGGCATGACTAAAGGAGGTATTTATCCTGCAATTATTGGGACATTATATTTGGTTTTGGGCAGTATGTTGTTTGCTTTTCCAATAGGCGTATTAGCAGCTATTTATATGAACGAATATGTTAAAGATGGTTTTGTGAAAAAATTTATTCGTTTAATGACAAATAATTTATCGGGCATTCCATCCATTGTATTTGGTTTATTCGGCATGGCGTTATTCGTTAATAAATTAGGGTTTGGAGATTCAATTTTAGCGGGCTCATTAACATTAGGATTACTAGCATTGCCTGTTGTTATTCGTAATACCGAAGAGGCATTAAAAGCGGTGGATGATACATTTCGTTTAGCAAGTTATGGTTTAGGCGCTAGTAAAATTCAAACCATAAAAAATGTCGTATTACCTATCGCATTTCCAAATATTATAACAGGTATGATTTTATCAATTGGGCGTGTTTCTGGTGAAACTGCGCCAATTTTATTCACAGTAGCGGCGTACTTTTTGCCAAAACTTCCTACTAGTATTTTTGACCAAGCGATGGCCCTGCCATATCACTTATATGTTATTTCAACAAGCGGCACTAACATTGAGGAATCTCGTCCTATTGCCTACGGTACGGCTTTGGTGCTTATTGCTATTGTATTAATATGTAATTTACTAGCAAATGCTCTACGTAAATATTTTGGTAATAAAGTTAAAATGAACTAATATGCATAAAATAGAATCTAAAAATCTTGACTTTTTTTACGGCACTCAACACGCATTAAAAAACATCAATCTCGCCATTGAAGAAAACACGGTTACAGCTTTAATTGGTCCATCTGGTTGCGGTAAATCAACATTCTTGCGCTTATTTAATCGGATGAATGATCTAATTGCTAATACAAAACTAACAGGAGAAATATTAATCGACAATAAAGATATTTATGCTAAAGGCGTAAATGTCGACGCCTTGCGTAAACAAACAGGAATGGTGTTTCAAAAACCAAACCCATTTCCAAAATCTATTTTCGAGAACGTGGCTTACGGATTAAAAGTGAATGGAATTAGTGATAGTAAAATAATTGAAGAACGTGTTGAAACCTCTATTAAACAAGTGGCTTTGTGGGATGAGGTAAAAGATAAATTAAAAAAATCAGCCTTTGAATTATCTGGTGGGCAGCAACAACGTTTATGTATTGCTCGTGCATTGGCTATTCAACCGTCTATTATTTTAATGGATGAACCAACCTCTGCCTTGGATCCAATTTCAACTTCAAAAATCGAAGAGTTAATTTTTGAATTAAAATCAAAGTACACGATTGTTATAGTTACTCATAATATGCAGCAAGCGGCTCGTGTTAGTGATAGCACCGCTTTCTTTTATTTAGGAGAGCTAGTCGAGTACAGCGCAACAAAAGAACTGTTTACTAATCCAAAAGTTGAAAGAACTCAAAATTATATTACTGGACGATTTGGCTAGTATTAAAGTAAATTGATAGTTTAATTATTATAAAATATAACAACCTTATTTATACATGACTCACTTAGAACACGAAATGCAGCAATTAAAAGCTGAAATTTTAGATATGTCGCAATTAGTTTCACAACAAATGAAAGATTCACTTCTTTCTTTGGCGAAAATGGATAAACAATTAGCTATTGAAACATTAGCTGCAGAAAAGCAAGTGAATGCGATGGAGCTTAAAATAGACAGAACCTGCGAAGGTATATTTGCTTTATATAATCCAGTGGCTCAAGACTTGAGATTAGTTTTAGCACAGTTACGAATTAATTATAATCTTGAGAAAATAGGTGACATTGCAGCAAGCGTAGCAAAATTCGTTAAAAAGAGTTTTTTGTTTGATTATTCTTCTTTAATTGAAAATACGCATGCTTTACAAATGTTTGAAGAGGCTAATGATTTATTAGTTGATGTAATGACTTCTTTCGAAACAGAAGATGCAGAACTTGCTAAAAATATTTTAAAAAGAGATAAAGCTTTAAATCAGCAAAACGATCAAGCCAGAGCATATATTATTGATCAAATAAAAAAAGATCCTGAAAATGTAGAAGAATATTTAAAGGTATTATCTTTAGTGAGAAAATTGGAAAGAGCTGGTGATCAAAGCAAAGCCATTGCAAAGGAAATAATATTTTTTGTAGAGGCTAAGATTGTAAAAGACTCTAAACAGGACTAAAATATAATCATCTGATTATTAGACACATATATAAATAACTTTCTAAAAGATAGCCCTGCTTAACAATTCCTTAACATTAAATATACATTAATTTAATATTAGCGCGGTTTCTTTACCAACTCGTTAATATTAAATTTACATGAAAAACATTTTTACCTTACTCTTTTTTTCTGTTTTGTTTACAAATCAGGTTGTTTCTCAAGAAATAACATCATCGTCCAATGATTCTTTATTTAAATACTTAACCGATTTGAAAAAAGAGGTTCAGGATTTAAAAAAATCGAAAAGCAAATCAACCCCTTACTTTAACTATAAAGCAGGTTTAGGATTTTCAACCCCTGATAGCTCATATTCTATTAATATTAGATTTAGAATGCAAAATCGATTTTTAATGAATACAAAAGACGAAGAACACTTAGAAACAGGCAGCTGGGAGGCTCGAGTTAGAAGATGTCGATTAAGTTTTGCTGGGCATATTTTAAACCCTAAATGGAATTATTATTTACAATTATCTTTTTCAAGAGGAGATATGGATTGGAGTGATGTTGATGCTTCTACACAAAACACAAGTCCAAATGTTGTAAGAGATGCAATGATTTTTTATAAACCGATAAAAAATTTACAATTTGCTTTAGGGCAAGGTAAACTTCCTGGAAATAGACAACGTGTTATTTCTTCAGGAGCACAGCAGTTTTATGATAGATCTATTGTAAACGCAAACTTTACACCAGATCGTGATTTTGGTTTTTTTGTGAATTATACCGGTCATTTAGGAAAAACGTTTTTAGTATTAACAAAATTAGCGGCAACCAGCGGCGAAGGAAGAAACTCTGTTAGTAGCAATACAGGATTAGCCTATACAGGAAGAATAGAATTATTACCATTAGGAGCTTTTACTGATGGTGGAGATTACTATGAAGGAGATGTAGCAAGAGAGCCAAAACCAAAAATATCAATTGCTGGTGGATACCATTTTAATGATTTAGCAGTTAGAACAGCTGGCCAACTAGGAAAAGATTTATTGGCTACTCGTAGTTTTAATGTTTATATGGCAGATTTTTTATTTAAATATAAAGGAATTGCTTTAAGCAGTGAATACATAAGAAGAGACACAGAAGGATCGCCAATAGTTGTTGGTAGCGATTCAAAAAGTAGAACGATTGTAACAGGTGACGGAATTAATACACAGCTAAGCTATTGTTTTAAAAACATGTTTGAAGTCGCCTTACGTCATTCGCTTGTCAGCCCACATAGAGATTTAACATCTAAAATTAGAGAAAATGAACAGTATGGCTTGGGAGTTACAAAATACCTTAATAAGCACAAATTAAAAGTTCAGGGGAATGTTTTTTATAATAGAGAAAGAGATTTAAGTAAACAAGAAAACCACAATAGTTATTTCTTTGCTGTGTTTCAGATAGAATTAGGAATTTAAATTTCTAAATTAACATTAACTTAACATCTCTAAATAAACAACAACTTACATTTACAAAAAAATAAAAAATGACAACAACTTTAATAATTTTTCTAGTGATATGCTTAGTCTTAGCATGTACTTTCGAATTCGTGAATGGTTTTCATGATACGGCTAATGCTGTAGCTACAGTAATTTATACAAATTCTATGAAACCTACGGTTGCGGTGGTTTATAGTGGAATTTTAAACTTTATAGGTGTATTAACTGGCGGTATTGCTGTAGCCATGGGAATTGTGAATTTATTGCCCATGGAGGTTTTAGTAGACAATAATGTATATCATGGTATTGCTATGATTTTAGCATTATTATTATCTGCTATTATATGGAATTTAGGAACATGGTGGCTTGGTTTACCAGCATCAAGTTCTCATACATTAATAGGTTCTATTATTGGTATTGGTTTAGCGTTTTATTTTTTGCCAGATAGTGTTGGCGGAAGCGCAGTAAACTGGGACAAAGCAAAAGACACTGGCTTAGCCTTATTAATATCTCCATTAGCTGGTTTTACAGTGGCTATTTTAATGATGTTTGTTTTTAAACGATTGATTAAAAATGAAACTATTTATAAAGAACCAATTCCGGGTAAAATGCCTCCTATCTGGATTCGTATGTTGTTATGGACAACTTGTGGTTTAGTAAGCTTTTTCCATGGTCAAAATGACGGACAAAAAGGAGTGGGCTTAGTAATGATGATTTTGATTGCTATTTTACCCGCAAGTTTTTCGTTGGATGCTGATATTAATTTACAAAGCACAAATGCCAATGTAATGGTAATTAATAAAATAATTTCTGGAACTGATACTACACAATTTGGAAAAGAAGAGTTTAAAAACTTTAATACGATTAAAAAACATTCTGCTCATTTTGCAGAGGCAACAAATGGAAAAGCATTTTCGGAAACAGTTGCTTTAACAGAGCGTTTTGAGTTGAGAAAAGACATCGTAAAAATTACTAAAAGCGCTGAAAAATTATTGAAAAGCGAAAACGTAGCAATTTCAAAAAACGATGCAGGAACCCTTAAAACGGAAATAAAATCAGCAAAAAAATTAGTTGAATATGCACCGTCTTGGGTAATTATTATGATTTCTGTTTCCTTGGGCCTAGGAACCATGATTGGTTGGAAACGAATTGTAAAAACAATAGGTGAAAAAATTGGGAAACAACACATGAGTTATGCTCAAGGAGCTTCGGCAGAAATGGTAGCGGCTATGGGAATAGGTGTGGCGTCAGCATACGGGGTGCCGGTTAGTACAACCCACATGTTAAGTTCTGGTATTATGGGAAGTATGGTTGCTAAAAAAGGATTAAAAAACTTACAACGCAAAACCATCACCAATATTTTTATGGCTTGGATATTAACTTTACCAGTAACGATGATTTTATCGGGCGCGTTGTTTTTATTGTTTAGAGCGATTTTATAATAAAAATTGCGTTATTGTAAAAAAGAAAGGGAGTTATTACACTCCCTTTTTTATTTATTAAAACTCACTGATGTAGGAAAGCAATTCTTTGTTTTCACTAATCCAAATAACTAAGCTATTGTTGCGAGGAGGAAGTTCTAGTTTTTGACAAATACGAGAACGGTAATTCTCAATTGTTTTTTCAGATAAAAATAATAGCTCAGAAATTTCCTTAGAAGTCTTATTTTGACTTACTAGTTTTAATGTTTTCAATTCAGCCTGACTTAAATTTTTAAGACCATCTATTAATTGTTGTTTCTTTTTATCTTCAATACTAAGTTCAGTGTGGTGAGGTAGCATTGCTGTTCCAATATATTTATCACCACCCAATACCGTGTTAATACAATCTACAATTTCATCTCCAGCCGTGTCTTTCAAAATATATCCTAATGCTCCTGATAGCATGGCATTTTTAATCATTTCCTTTTCTCTATACATCGTAAGAACAATGATTTTGGTATTTGAGTTTTCTTTCAATACACGCTTACAAACATCTAACCCGTTTGCTTCTGGCATATTAATATCTAAAATAGCAACCTCTGGCTTTAATTTTAAAATACCATCAATAGCTTCTGCTCCATTATGACATTCTGTAATTTTTACTTTAGGAAATGTGGTTTGTAATAAATCGATTAATCCCTTTCTAAAAATAGGATGATCGTCGGCTATTAAAAGTGTTTTTATTTGGCTACTGTTATCCATTGAATTTAAGCGTTAATTTAAAACTTTTATTCGATTTATTGTCAAAACTAACAGAACCGTTAATAATTTTTGCCCTTTCTTGAATAGACAACAACCCTAATCCGTTTTTCTGTTTTGTAGTAAGTCCAATCCCATTATCTTGATAAACCAAAATAAACTCATTGTTTTTTTCTGAAACAGATATTTTTAAAGCAGATGCATTTGCATGTTTAACAGTGTTGTTGGTACACTCTTGAAGGATTCTGTATATATGTGTCTTTACTCCAATTGATAATTCTTCAACTTTTTCAGACACATCAAAACTACACTCTAAATTAGAGGAAGATTGAATATTTTCTGTTAAACGAGCAATGGAACGAACTAAGCCAATTTTTTCTAAATAAGAAGGATATAAATTTCTTGAAATTTCACGTGTTTGTTCAATTACTCTTGATAATTCGGTTTCTAATATTTTATCCTCCTGATTACATTTCGAATGAGTGATTTTTGATTTAATCATAGATAAGGATTGTCCTATGTCATCATGTAAATCCATAGATATTCGCAAACGATCTTCCTCTATGTTTTCAATTAATTGTCTACTAAACGTGGCTTGTTTTTCTCGTAATTTTACAGAGTATCGATAGGAAACAAAACTAATCACAATAATTAAAACAATTAAAGCAACACCAATAGAAAGCCATTTAAAAAAACGCTCGTCTTGATTTGTTTTTTCGAGTAATAGATATTTCGATTTTTCTTTTTCTAATTCTATTTCTTTTTTCTGAACGTTATATTTTAATTGAAGTTCTTGAATAATTTTTCCGTTTATAGTTTGCTCTATACTGTCTTTAATTTGTCGATAAGATAAATAATAGTCTAAAGCCTTTTTATATTGTTTTTCAGAGCGTTCAATTCTATATAAAAGTAAGTTATAAGCAGCTTCGTCTTCTAAACTTTTTGTTTTTATAAACAGTTCTTTTGCAAGCACCAATGTTTCTCTTGCTTCTTTTTGTTTGTTAAGTCCAATCAATACATCTGTTTTTTCTAAATAAGCTTTTGTTAATTCAGTTTTAAGTGAATGATTTGTTAATTCATTAATAGCAGAATCGGTATATGCTAATGCCAATTCTTTTTTACCATAGTTATTAAAAGCAGAAGCTAAGTTGATGAAAGCCGCAGATAATTCGCGAGGATGATTATTGGCACGTGTATAATTAATAACGTCTGTAAATATTTTTAGGGCTTCATCTGTTTTGTTTTTAGCAATATAAATTAAGCAGATATTAATTTGAATGTGGCTGGCAAGATTTTTATCATTTTCTTTTTTGGCAGATTCTAATCCTTTTTCAAAATCAATTAAAGCATCGTCTGCTTGCCCAGTGTATAGTTTAATTAAACCTAAATTATTTCTAAAAACAGCAGGATAATGTGTAACTGAATGAGCTTCAGCAATAGTTAAACCCTCTAAATATAACTTTGCCGATTCTTGATGCTGATTTTTTTCTTCTTTTAAGATGCCTAAAAAATTTAAAATTTCAACGGTATTCTCATAATCTTTTTTCTTTTTAGTTTCTTCTAATAAAGCTATAAAATCTTTTTCAGCATTTGGGTTTAGGCCACCCTCATGTTCCATAAAAAGCAAGCGAATACTTGAAAGAGTTTTTATATGATCGTTATTTGTTTTTTCTGCCTCTTTTATAGATTGAGAAAAATATAATTTTGCCCGCGAGATGTTTCGCGTGTAATAGAAGTAGTTTCCATAATACAAGTAAACTTCTGCAATGGCCCCTTTGTTTTTTTCTAATTGAGAAGCTTTTTTGATGGTTTCTTTCCCTACTTTAAACAAGTTGGTTGAATCATAAAAAGAAGCTTCTTTTACGTCTTTCAGGAGTTTTTTTATATCATTTGTATACTGTGCTTTATTTGTAAAAAAACAAAGAGTAAAAAACAAAAGAATATAGTGTGCTTTTTTAATCATAATAATAAACCAAATATAAATATATTAATTACATATAATTTTATTGGAGTGCTAGCACTCTTTATTGAAAACACACGAAGTAATACTTTTATTTATTATTAAATAGTATAAAAATGAGACTTTTCTTCCAAAGTAATTTTCGTAAAACAAGTATTTTATTTGCCTTTTTATTAAGCACATTAAATATTCTTAAAGCACAAACAACAACATACAGTGTTGCTGGAACAACAACTTGGACTGTTCCATCATGTGTTACAAGTATTACAGTTCAAACTTTTGGCGGCGGCGGCGGCGGCGGCGGTGCCATTGCTATTGTGAGAAACAGTGGTGATGGCGAGGCTTGTTCTGGCGGCGGCGGCGGCGGTGGAGGTGGTTATTCATCTTCAGTTTTAGCTGTTATCCCTGGACAAGTTTATACAATTGTTGTAGGTTCGGGCGGTATAGCTGGAATCAGTGGAGCGGGTACATGGAATGGCGGTCCAACAACACCCGCAGGAGCAGGAGGAACAGGAGGAACAAGTTCATTTAGTGGCAACACTTATAATGTTCAAGCTACAGGTGGTGTTGGCGGTAGTGGCTCTAGCGCATGGAATAATAGTATGCCACCAGATGTTAATGCTGTGGGCGCTGGAGGTACAGGAGGTGTGGGTTCAGGTGGTACAACTAATTTTACAGGAGGCTTAGGCAGAGCAGGATATATTTTGAATTTAAGTACCGATAAAAGTGGTGCCGGTGGAGGAGCTGCAGGACCAGGAGGAAATGGCGGAAACGGAACATTAGGAAGCGCTGTTGGAATTGCAAATCCTCCAGGAGGAATTGGACAAGCGCCAGGGGGAAACGGTGGAGATGGTCGTATGAATAATATACCATCTAATTATAATGCTGTGCCTTTTAATGGAAATACTTTTGGTGGTGGTGCTGGTGGCGCTTTAGTACATAAAGAAGGATATAATGTTATTTCTAGAGCTGGAGGCGTGGGAGCTGTAGGAGCCGTAATGGTTAGTTACAGCGCTCCTGTTTCACCTGGAATTACATCTGTTTCTTCTCCTACAATAACATGTTCATCTTCTACTGTTCAATCAGCAATTACATATACAAACGGCGCAACGACTTTTACTTGGACGGGCCCTTCTATTGTTTCAGGTTCAAATACAGGAACGGTATCTGTTAATGCGCCCGGGGTTTATTCTTATACAGCAACTGTTGGTGGATGTAGTAGCACGGGCACGGTTCAGGTTCAGTCGAACACGGCATATCCTAGTGTTACTGCTACAGCTCCAACAACTTTAAATTGTACAAATACAACAGTTCAGGCAATTGCTACAACAACAACAACGCCTGTTACATATAATTGGACGGGACCAAACATTACAGGGGGAGCTAATACTGCTTCAGCAACTGTTGGTGCACCAGGAACCTATAATTACTCAGTTACTGCTGCTGGCGGATGTGTTACCACAGGAACATTAGCGATTGTGCAAAACACAAGCGTTGTTACCGCTTCTACATCAGCAACTAATTCTTTAAATTGTACAACTAATTCTGCTCAAGTTATTGCAACTACAACAGTAAGTCCGGTGAGTTATAATTGGAGTGGCACAGGAATTACTTCGGGTGCTGGAACAGCAACAATTAACGTAAATCAAGGAGGAACATTTAATTACACTATTACAAATACAAGTAACGGATGTAAAATAATAGGTTCACAAGCCATTAATCAAAACACCGTTTTACCTAACCCTACAGCATCTGCATCTGGTTCTATAACTTGTTCAACATCTACAGTTTCGTTAAATGGAGGTCCAGCAGCATTAACATATACATGGTCTGGTCCAGGATTTAGCGGAGGAACAAATTCTCAAAATGCAGTGGCAAATTCAGCAGGTAGTTATACATTAGCCGTAACAGGAACAAACGGGTGTACAAATACAACAGTAACAACGGTTGGAACAAATACAACATTACCAAGTCCAACGGCAACTTCTCCAAACTCAATAACATGTACAACAAGTACGGTTGCATTAAATGGTGGTCCAGCTGCATTAACTTATACTTGGTCGGGACCAGGATTTAGTGGAGGAAGCAATTCTCAAAACGCAGTTGCAAATGCAGCGGGAAGCTATACATTATCAGTAACGGGTGCAAATGGTTGCACGAATACAACAGTAACGAGTGTGGGAACAAACACAATAGCACCAGCAGCCACCGCCAGTTTAGCAACTGCTATTACATGTACGAGTACCACAGCGACTTTGCAGGGCGGGCCTTTATCGGGAGTTACTTATAGTTGGACAGGAGCGGGCTTAACTGGCGCAACAAATCAAGCAACAGCAACAATTACTAGTCCCGGAACATATACTTTAACAACAACGAGTACGGCAAATGGTTGTACAAATACAGCGGTCGTTACACCAACAGTAAACTTAACACAACCACAAGTATCAGTGGTGCCAGATTTAACCATAAATTGTGTGACGCCAACAGCTACTTTAAGCGGAAGTTCAACCACGCCAGGAGTAACCTATGCATGGACAGGTCCAACAGTTGGTGCGCCGGCGGGCTCAACGCCAACAAACTCAACAAGTGTTGTATCGGCAGGAGGAAATTATACACTAACAGTAACTAATACAGTAAATGCTTGTACAAGTACAGGTGTTGTAGCGGTTACTTCAAATGTATCTATACCTAATATTTCTGTAGGCAGTTCACAAACTGTAACTTGTTTAAATGCTACAGCAATGTTAACAGGTAGTTCAAGCACATCAGGAGTAAATTATTCATGGAACCCAGGAGGGTCTACTCCAACAAATTCAACAACAGTTGTATCATTAGGAGGAACTTATACATTAACTGTAACCAATCCAGTAAATAGTTGTACGGCATCAGCAGTAATATCAGTTTCACAAAACACAACAGTACCAACAGCGGCAGCTGCAGGAGGCACCTTGACATGTGCCAACACATCCACGACTTTAGCAGGCGGACCATTATCAGGCGTAACATATGCATGGACAGGAACAGGTTTATCAGGAGCGACAAATTTAGCGAATGCAACAGCAACCGCAACCGGAAGCTATACGTTAACAACAACAAGTACAGCTAATGGATGTACAAATACAGCCGTAGCAACAGTTACTAATAATATAGCAACACCAACGGCAAATGCAGGCGTAACACAAACGATAGTATGTGGAGTAAGTTCAGTAACCTTAACAGGATCAGGCACACCAGTAGGATCAACGGCGACATGGTTAGGAGGAGTAACCTCACCTAACTCATTTACAACAACTGTAGGAGCACCAGGAACTTATACTTTAGTAGTTACCCATCCAACATCAGGTTGTACAAGTACATCAACCGTAGCTGTAAGCTCATCCACCAATGTACCACAAGCAACGGTAAATGCGATTACAAACTCTATCACCTGTACAAACACAGTCGTAGCAATAGGAGTAACATTAAGCAATATGGATCCAGTATCCTATACATGGACAGGCCCAGGCATATCAGGAACTAATAACACAGCAACGACCACAGCAACGGTAGCGGGAACCTATAGCGTAACGATAACAAATACCGTATCAAACTGTCAATCAACGTTTAACGTCAGTGTACCAAGTAATACAGCAGTGGTATCAGCAAGTGTTGCAGCAAGCCCGTCGATTACATGTAATACAACAACGATGACATTAGCTGCCACACCAACAGGAACGAACTACGCGTATACATGGTCAGGTCCCGGAACAATTACAAACGGAACAACAGCTAATCCAACCGTTAACCAAGGCGGGAACTATATTGTAACTATTACAAATAATACAAATGGATGTGTAGGTAGTTATACAGCAACCTTACAAACCAATACAGTAAGCCCAACATTAAACTTAACACCAAGTAGCTTAACAACAACCTGTGCAAATCCAACAGCAACCTTGAGTGCGACAAGTAGTGCGGACCCAAGTTCAACGTATGTATGGACAGTACCATCAACAGGAAGTTTAAGTAATACAACCATTAATAATCCGGTAGCAACAGGAAGCGGAGTATTTACAGTACAAGTAACCAATATAGTCAGTGGATGTGTATCATCAACAGGAACAGTAAATATTACAGCAGATGCGAACGTACCAACTTTAAATGCAACAGCATCTAATAGTTTAATCTGTTCAAATCAAACAACCACTTTAAGCATCACAGGAGCAGATACGTATACATGGAGTACAACCGCCAATACAAATACGATAACCGTAAATCCAACAACAACCACAACGTATAGTGTAACAGGAACGAACACCTTAACAGGTTGTAGCAATATTACGAACGTGACGGTAAGTGTCACGCCAACACCAACCATAAATGTATCAGCAAGTAGTACAACTATTTGTGAAGGCAACACAACAACGTTGACACTAACAGGAGCAACGAACTATACCGTAACAAACCCTTCACAAACAACGACTAACACAATTGTATTAACACCAACAGTTCAAACTACTTATACCATCACAGGAGAATTACAAGGCTGTGCGAGTACAACGGAGACGATTACGATTGATGTTAATACATTGCCAAACGTGTCAGCATCTAATGCAACAAGCTGTGCAGGAAGTCCTGTAACCTTAACAGCTAACGGAGCAGATACTTATACTTGGAGTACAACGGTAACTACGAATACAATAACGGTATCGCCAACAACAAACACCACGTATACAGTAACAGGAACGAACACAGTGACAGGATGTACATCAACAGTAACAGCAGTAGATGTAACAGTGAACCAATTACCAAGCGTAACAGCAAGCGCTAATCCAAACACAACTTGTACAAGCGGAACGATTAGTTTAACAGCGAGTACAACAGCCACAAGTTATACATGGACCACAGGAAACGGTGTAGACAATACAAATCAAAACCAATCTACAATAACATTCCCGGCATCAACATTAATGCCAGGAACGTATACATATACAGTATCGGTAACGGATGTGAACGGGTGTGTATCACCACAAGCAACCACAACAGTAAGTGTTATAGATGTACCAAATGCGAACTTTGATTTAAGTGATTTAGTGATTTGTCAAAATGAAAATGGCATCATCACGATAAACACACCACAATCCAATGTGACGTATGATTGGAGTATTGATGGACAAACGATACCGAATACAAATCCATTAACAGTTCCAAGCACAGTAACAGGAGCAGCAGGAACCTATACAGTAAGTGTATTAGCAAGTTTAGGAACCTGTACAAATGCAGCAGCCAATACCCTAACGGTAAACGCCTTGCCAAGTATTGCTCTTGTCAATCCAACAACAAGCGCTTGTGAAAACACCTCTGCACAATTAGATATAGCAGGACCGAACAGTGCATACACTTATAACTGGACTAATGGATCAAACACAGCAACGGGCGTAAACTTAACCGTTAATCCATTAACACAAGCCACACAAGGAACCTATACTGTGACGGTAACAGATGCAAATGGATGCACAAACAGAACGACAGGTAAGATAGATATTATTATGTGTGAGACGTTTGTGCCAGAGTTTTTCTCACCAAACGGAGATGGAACGAATGATGGATTTGTAATTAAGAACATTGAGAACTATCTAAACAACCAATTAAAAATCTTTAACAGATGGGGGAATTTAGTATACCAAAAAGATGGCTACTTAAATGAGTTTGTAGGATTTGCGAATGTAGGAGATGCAGCAGGGAAAGAGAAGTTACCAGCAGGAACCTATTATGTGATATTAGTATACGGAGATGAGAAAACAGAGACGTATAATGGTTATTTATTATTACAGTATTAATAAGTATAAAGATATAAGAAGTAGGTATTAAGAATAATTATAAAATAACTTCTGCGCAAAACAGCAGGAGAAAAATAAAAAAGACAACATGAATAAAAAATTAACCATCGCCATTGTCCTATTGTGGATATTAGCATTAAGCACAGCGTTAAAGGCTCAGCAAGAGACTCAGCACAGTATGTACTTTTTTAATCCTGTGTTATTAAATCCCGCTTATGCTGGAAGTCAGGAAGCGATACAAGTAACAGCAACCGTTCGTGACCAATGGACAGGATTAAAAGGTGCGCCTAAAACACAAGTATTGTCATTACACTCGCCATTAAAAAAGGAGAACATCGGAGTAGGCTTTACAGTATTAAATGACCAATTAGGCATTACAAAAAATACAGGCGTGTATGCTGATTTGGCGTATAGTATTAAAGTCAACAAAAAGAATAATCGATTAGCCTTTGGAGTAAAAGTAGGGATGGATTTTTTCAGACAAGATTTTTCGAGCTTAAGAGTGAATGATAATACAGATGCTTTGTATACAGAAGGGTTTAACTACAAGAAAAATTTATTTAATATCGGAGCAGGATTATATTACTATGGCAAGAGACATTACATCGGAATCTCTACACCAAGATTAGTCAAAAACAAAATCAACTTAGCCTCTGATCAACAAGCGCTTCAAGAAAATCACTACTATGCTTTTGGAGGGATTGTTGTAAAATTAAATCCAGCGATTAATATGCGTCCATCATTTATTGTGAAGTATGTCAACAATGCTCCGTTATCCATCGAAGGAAATTTATCATTTTTGTTTTACGACAAAATATGGATAGGAGTGATGTATCGTCATAAAGCAGCCGCAGGATTAAACATTATGTATAACATTAATCAAAACTTAAGAATAGGCTATGCTTACGATTATCAATTAACGTCATTACAAAAGTTTAGCCAAGGCTCACATGAAATTATGTTGAGTTATGATTTAAGAAGTAAAGCCAAAGGATTTAAATCGCCACGCTATTTTTAAGGGACAGAAGAGACTAAAGAGAAACAAGACATAAAAACAAAATCTTATATGTTCTTTTATGACTTATATGGTTTAACGAAAAAACAAAAACAAAATCCGCGACATCAGCGAGATCCGCGGGACACAAACAAGACACTATATGAAGCAACTAATCTTAATACTCACATTAGCCCTATTTACAAGCACCATAAACGGACAATCCCTGTTTCAGAAGAAAGCCGACCAATTATATAACGAGCTGTCGTATATAGCCGCCGCCGATTATTATAAGAGCTTAGTAAAAACAGATACGCCAACGGAAGCAAACATGCGTCGTTTAGCAGAGTGTTACTTTAAGATTTACGACTTTGTAAAAGCAGAAGAAGCCTATAAAAATTTAAATACAAAATTCGCTTCAACTATTACAGAGAACGATTTAATTAATTATTTGCAATGTTTAAAATACAATCAAAAGTATACAGATGCACAACCTATCTTAACTCAAATCGAGCAAAAACGTAAAGACAATATCATTACTAAGAACCATGCTAAAAAACAAAACTACGTTAAGGAACTAAAAGAAGATTCAGCAGAGTATAAAGTAACGAATGTAGAAGCCTTGAATACAGAAAACGCAGAGTTCTCTCCTGTGTTTTTTAATAAGAACCAAGCAGTGCTATTTGCGTCTAACAGAAGAAACACCTCTGGAAGAAACAAAACCTTTTCTTGGGACGATAGTTATTTTATAGATGTGTATACCTCAAATAAAAAAGACTCTTTAAAATTTGAATCGACTGTACCAATGGCAAAAACAGTATCTAGCCTTTACCACGATGGCCCAGCAAGTTTAGCGGCGGATGAAAAAACTGTGTATTTAACTAAGAGTAATATCATCACAAAAAAAGTAAAAGGTGTTTTAGTGAATGTGGTGAATTTAAAACTATACATCTTAACAAAAGAAGCCGATGGAAAATTATCAAAACCAGTCAGCTTCCCATACAACTCAGATGATTACTCATTAGGACATGCGACGGTAACCAAAGACGGAAAGCGTATGTATTTTGTATCAGATATGCCAGGAGGTTTAGGACAAACCGATTTATACTTATCGGAGAATGTCAATGGACAATGGCAAAAGCCTGAGAACTTAGGACAAGCTATCAATACAGAAGGACGAGAAATGTTCCCCTATGTGCATGAGGATGGAACCTTGTTTTTCTCAACCGATGGAAGAGCAGGCTTAGGAGGATTAGATTTATATTTTACGGTTCCAGCAATGGATGCTTATTTTGAACCACAAAGTTTAGGTTATCCTATTAACTCCAACTATGATGACTTTGGTTTTGCCTTAAACGAAGATTTAAAAACAGGATACTTCTCTTCTAATAGAACTGGTGGAAAAGGCAAGGACGATATTTACTTCTTCCGCTCCAAAGAACCATTGATGGGAGTAACCTTAAGTGGAATTGTGTTTGATGAAAGTAATAAAGAATTATTACCAAACGCTTGGGTGTATTTATTAGATCAAAACAAATTAGTGATTGACTCTACAAAAGTTACCGACAAAGCACAATACATGTTTCCTATCAACGACCCAAGCAAAGAGTATTTTGTGGGAGCCAAAGAGCGTTCAAAATATTATGACCGATTAATCCCAGTAGGTAAATTAATAGTAGGCGATAACAAAAAAGATATTGGTTTGTTCCCTAAATACAAACTCATCGACCAAATCACGGATGCTAAAACAAAGGCACCGATTGAAGGGATTAAAACAACCTTTATTGATAAAGCGACTGGCCAACCAAAAACATACATCACCGATGCTACAGGAACGTTCACAGATATTATCCGTGGTAAAAAACCTGGAGATAAATTACAGTTCTCAATCAAGTATGAAAAAGAAGGTTATATCACTGTTGAGAAAAAATACGACATCACTTTAGACATCAACACGGTTATTGACTTAAAAGAGGCGATGCAAAAGTTGGAGATTGGTGCAGACATTGCAAAGGTCATTCAAATCAATCCTATTTATTTTGATTTAGATAAATGGAATATCCGAAAAGATGCAGCAGTAGAACTTGACAAGATTGTAAAAGTAATGCAAGAGAACCCAACGATGACGATTGAACTTGGTTCTCATACAGATTGTCGCTCAACAAAGGCGTATAATTTATCATTATCAAGCAAGCGTGCTAAATCATCAGCAGAATACATTGTATCAAAAGGCATCGCTAAAAACAGAATCGTTGGTAAGGGTTATGGTGAAAGCAAACTCATCAATGCTTGTGAGTGCGAAGGTAAAGTTGTATCAACCTGCTCCGAAGAAGAACATCAAGCTAATCGTAGAACTGAGTTCTTGATTACTAAGTTTTAATTGTTTACCCTGTCCGCCAGCTGGCGGATCAAGGTCTGTGAGATGCTGAAACAAGTTCAGCATGACTGTAATAAAGAAACCGCCCCAATTAAGAGGGCGATTTTTTGTTGTATAGGATTTGATGGCCTTTGATGTTAGGGCGTGTTAGCAGCTGCTTTACTTTGTCTTATCGCAGGGATACATATTTTTTATAAAAAATACACCATTGAAAACTTTTGTCCAATCTGTTTTTTCTGCACTATGTCCAAGACCTTTCATATAAAAGACTGTATTGCCTTTTAATGAATTGAAATTAACAAAGCCATAATCATAATTCATTGTACTTACCCAAGATTCAAAACTATTTTTCTTTGCTTTATCCACCTTGTATTTCATGTTAAACTCAATTCTTCCTGCCCTACCAGTCAAGGAGGAGAATCCAACATCGTAAATACTGTCCTTAAGTAATTTATACACTTCATTCCCCATAGATGTAATGATTTGGTGTGGGATTTTATCGATGTTTTTTGCATTGTGTACACTATGTGCCCACACAATCATTTTTTTTCCTTTAAACTTTTCTTTGTAAAGCCAAAGTAGGTTTTTAGACATATAAATATCCCTTATAGTATTATAACTAAAGGCAAAGGAATTTAGTGCTCCTCCCTTTAGGTTTATAAATTCCTGTTTCCAAAACGGATCCGTAATAGAAGGTGTTACTTTTTCAAGATATTGAATGAAAAACGTTTGTTCTTCTTTTGGTGTTTTAATGTTATACTCTTTTTCTATGAGTTCATTTGCAATTGACAGAAAGGCATTCAAAGAAGTCGTATCTGTCGTTAATGCACTTTGCGACTTTGTAAATGCAGTAAGTGCTTTTGTGTAGTTATTTTTTGTATAAGGCATGGCATGCCGGCAATCTACTCCTGAGACAATTAAAGGGGAATTTGTCTTAATGGTTTGCCCTAAATAGGTGTATAGTTCCTGCGCCTGTACACACTGTGACCAAATACTATATGTATTAGATTTAATATGGTCTATTAGACTTGAATCATTGAAACGATTATCCCAAACCTTATTTAGCGCCCAAAAATCGCTTTCGAAAACTAAAACATCAAAGTCCATTTTTTCATGAAGATATTTTATTAATCTAGTCTTGGCAAGGAAAGTAGGTGCATCTCCATGGTCTTGTTCTCCTAAAAAAACAATTTGAGAATTACCAACTGCATTGCCAAAGTTTTCTAAATCTGAATAGTCATTTTGTTCAGGATTAATTGAGTTTACTTGGTGAAATGCACTTAATATTTGCATCTTAATGTCGTCTTGACAAATAACAAGATTTGTAAAAAAAAAGCAAATAATTGTAATTATGAGACGATACATTTTTCTCTTTATTACTCTATTCATATTAGTATGGCCTTTAAAGTTGCTTATAACTAGCTTATACCCGATACAAACCTTCGGCTATCTCGCCATAATTTGGCAGATAACCGAAACTGAAATCGGAAAGCAATATTTAAATTTAGTGATAAAATTTAAAATCTATCTCCTCTTCTTATACTTCTTCGGATTCCTAATCTCTTCTTTTTTAGTAGAAGAAACACCCGATACAAATTCAAAATCTAATTGTTTTTTTACTAAGTCAGCACGTCTTACTTTAATTTTTACTTTATCGCCTAAAGTATAAATACGTCCTGTTTTACGCCCAACCACTCGGTAATTATCTTCATCAAAGGCATACGAATCATCTTTCATATCACGCATGCTCACACGGCCTTCACATTTGTTTTCAATAATCTCTACAAAAATTCCCCACTCAGTAACACCGCTAATCACGCCCTCAAACTCTTGTCCAATTTTATCTTCTAAAAATTCTACTTGTTTGTATTTAATAGAAGCGCGCTCTGCATCCGATGCTAGCTTCTCCATTTCTGAAGAATGTTTACATAACAATTCTAATTCATCAGCTTTTAAATAATGCGCATGATTTAACTTAGCCTCTAATAAACGATGCACCATTACATCAGGATATCGACGAATAGGAGAGGTGAAGTGTGTATAGTAATCAAACCCTAAACCATAATGTCCAGCATTTTTAGTCGTATAAATAGCTTTAGGCATGGAGCGAACAGCTAGTAGTTCAATCATGCTTTGTTCTTTTTTATTCTTCACGTCTTGCAATAATTTATTGATAGACTGCGCTGTTTTCGTTTTATTACCAACCGCTACCGAATAACCAAAACGCTCTACAAAATTATTTAACTCCATTAATTTTTCATCCTTTGGCACATCGTGTATACGATACACCACGGCATCCGAATTTTTATCGTTCTTTTCTTTTCTTGCTCCACCTTTTTGATTGTCGTCTTTTGGTTTTTTACCTAAAAACTCCGCTACCTTACGGTTAGCCAATAACATAAAGTCTTCAATTAATTTATGAGCGTCTTTTTGCGTTTTAAAATAAACACCAGTGGGCGCACCTTTATCATCCAATTGAAATTTCACTTCGGCTTTATCAAAAAAGATAGAACCTTTTGATGTACGCTCGGCACGTAATATTTTTGCTAATCTATCTAAGGTAAAAATTTCGTCTTTATAAGGACCTTCACCTGTTTCGATAATAGTTTGTACTTCTTCGTAAGCAAAACGATGATCACTATAAATCACTGTTTTACCAAACCATTGATTTTGAATTTGTGCATTGTCGTCTAATTCAAACACAGCACTAAAGCAATATTTTTCTTCGTGTGGACGTAGTGAACAAGCGAAATTACTTAACACTTCTGGTAACATAGGCACACAACGGTCAACCAAATACACAGATGTAGCACGACTCACCGCTTCATCATCTAAAATAGTATGTGGCTTTAAATAATGCGTGACATCGGCAATATGTACGCCAACTTCCCAATTACCATTTTCTAATTTTTGTAATGATAAAGCATCATCAAAATCTTTCGCATCAACCGGGTCAATGGTAAAAGTGGTGATACCTCTAAAATCTCTACGTTTGGCAATTTCTTCTGGAGTAATATTAGTTGCTAATTTTTTGGCAGCAGCTTCTACCTCTGGTGCAAACACCATTGGCAAACCAAACTCCGCCATGATGGCGTGAATTTCGGTTTCGTGTTCTCCAGCATTACCAAGCACTTCAATAACTTTAGCATTTGGGTTTTTATCCCCTCTGCGCCATTCCGTTAATTCAACCACTACTTTTTGTCCGTTTTTAGCACCATTAATATCAGCCAATGGAACAAAAAAATCAACATGTATTTTACTGTAATCAGAAACAACAAACGCAAATTTGGGGTTGATTTGAATAGTACCAACAAACTTAGTTTTAGAGCGTTTGATGACTTCAACGACTTCGCCCTCTGCTTTTCCTCTACCGTAATTATTAAAAATATTTACTTTAACTAAATCGCCGTGTAAGGCGTCTTTCGTTTTATATTGAGGAATAAACACATCGGGTTGCTCGGCAGATATAATCACATAAGCCGTTCCTGAAGTTGTAAAATCAATTGTCCCAGTTTGGTATGTCTTAGATTCTTTTGCTTGGTATTTACCAATCTCTGTTTCAATCACAAAACCCTGGTGTTTTAATTCTTCTAGGGTTTCTAATAAAGCAAAGCGATCGCTTTCATTATCAATTTCCATAGCAGAACCAAGCTGTTTATAGTTAAATGATTTTCCGTCGTTATGTTTTAAAAACGATAATACTTCTTCAAATAAATAACGTTTTGGTTGTTTCTTTTTCCCTTTTGCCATAAATAAGTTTAGCACTAAAAATGTGCTTATGGTAAAGATAATTAATTAATGGTTGAAGAAATACGAAATAAGGTTAAAACTAAAATGGAGTTTTGAACAGAGATTTCAAATAACCCCTGCATACAAAAAAATGAATTTCGTAACAATGCATTTAATTTAATGTGTTATTTTAATACTTTTACATAGGTGGTTAAAAATTTTATTATATCTATCCTTTTTTTATTTTTAGTTTTTTCATCTCATGCTAATACGGGTAACAAGTTAGCAAGAGTTGACAGTCTAGTTATTGCTTTAAAATTAAAACTAAATCAACATCCCACTAAAAACGATTACAATTATACCCTAATGGCTGTTAGGCTATCTGGGCTTTATAATCGAAAAAACCAATCGGATAGTGCTTATTATATAATTGACAAACTTTTAAAATCTTCGTCTTTTCTTACCGAAAATAAAAAAGTATTATTAATCTCAGAAAAAGCCAATTACTACAAAAGCATTGGTAGAGATGACAAGGCTATGGAGTATTTTCATGAGGCAGACATGCTTTTGAGTAAAGTTTCGGAACCATGTACTAAAATGTATCATTCGTTAAATAAGGCTGAGTTTTATAGGAAAATTGCGAATTTCAAACAAGCTCGAAATGAATTGAATCTTGCCAAGAATTTAATGGATAAGAATCAGATTTGTGATTCTACATTATTAATCCGATACTATCATCGCATGGCAGCTGTTATGAATGAGACAAGTGTCGACTCAACCGTTGAGTATTCTTTAAAATCAATTATGCTTTCGCGAAAATCGATGGATTATTATTCAGAAGCAATTTCGTTAAACGAACTAGGATATTATTATAAGAATAGGCTAAAGAAAGATTCTTCAATGAAATACTATTTGCTGGCGGAACAGAAATGGAAGTTATATGGCTCATATACGAATGCTGCTCATGTTATGTTTAATAGAGCGCAATTAATTTCTCATAACAATTTATCAAGAAAGGAATCTAATTCAATATTAAATGAAATATTAAAAATGTATCATGCCAAGCTCGTAGATTATCAAATAGACAATGTATATGATCTTATTAGGGATAATTATTATTTTTTAGGAGACAGTAATAATTATTTTAAATATAAAATAATTTCACTGCAAGCTCGAATGAATGCTAATATTAATAGGCATGAAGCGGATATTAGAAAGATAACGGAAAAATATAAGAACGATAGTATTAAAGCAGAAATGAGCTTGGTTTCGAGTAAATTGATTGCTATGAAAGAGGATTTAAACGAAAAAAACTCCGAAAATAAACGAGTTTATCTGTTTTTATTCATACTAATTTTATTGCTTTTGATAATTGCCTTTTTACTTTATCGTATTTATGTTTCAAACAAAACACTTAAAGAGAAATTTAAGGAGAAAGAAGCTTTGGTTCAGGAAATACATCATCGTGTAAAAAACAATTTACAGTTTGTAAACTCTATTATTAATATGCAAACGAACACCGTTCAAAACAAGCTAGAGGTTACCGTTTTGAGTGAAACGGCGAGACGAATTCGATCAATGGCATTGGTTCATGAAATGTTGTATAATAAAAACAATGAGAGCGGAATTAACATGAAACACTATTTAAGCGAGTTGATAAAAAATATTGACGACTTAGTAAACACTTCTAGAAAAAATATCGATTTTATATTGAACATAGATGATATAATATTTGATGTTTCAAAGGCAACTGCTATAGGCATGATTGTTTCTGAATTAGCATCAAATTCATTAAAGCATGCTTTTGACAAGACAGAAAATCCAGCAATAAAAATTGAGTTGAAACAAAGTAATAGTTCAAATTATGGATTAATTTATGTTGATAATGGTGTTGGTTTACCTGAAAACTATAGCAAGACGAATAAACTAGGCATGAGATTAATTGATATTTTTTCTCGCCAAATCAAAGGGTCGTATGTGTTTGAAAACCAAAACGGGCTGATGTATAAAATAAATTTTTAGTAAAACTGTGAGTTATATCAAATGACAAATTTTAAAATATTAATAGTTGAAGACGAGGTTTTAATTGCAGAAGATTTATCCGATTTATTACGTTCATTTGGAATTAGTGAAATTGATATGGCTCATGATAAGCCCTCTGCATTAAATAAAATGGAGGAGTTTCAGCCCGATTTAATATTACTAGATATTAGAATGGAATCTGAATTAACCGGAATCCAAATTGCTGAAATCATTAATTTAAAATACAATAAGCCATTTATTTTTATTACAGCGCATAGCGATATGCAGATGTTACAAACGATACTTAAAACTATTCCGGTTGGTTATATAACTAAACCAATTAAAAAAGCAGATTTATATGCCAATGTTTTATTAGTATCAGAAAGACTTAAAGCACAAACCCCGAAACAAATTACGATTAAAGATGGAATTAAAAATGTAATTATTGACTTCAATGATTTGTTGTATATAGAAAGTGAAGGAAATTATATTGTAATTCACACCACACATAAAAAACACGCTTTGCGTCAAAACATGGATAGTATTATGGCGCAACTAGATAATGATGTTTTTTACAGAGTACAAAGAAGCTATGTCGTTAATATTAAAAAAATAAGTAACTATAGCCGAAAAGATTTAACGATAAATGGAATTGTTATCCCAATTTCAAAAAATGTAATTGATGATTTTGAAAACAAGCTGAAATCTTAAAAGATATTCTAGAAATCACTGTTTAATTTCACATACAAAAATCTTCATTTCACAACAAATAATTATTGCTATACAATTAAATATATATTTTCGAAAAAAATATATATCGTATGAAAAAAAACCTCTACAAATTTATTCTAGCCATTGGAATTATTATTGGCAGTAATCCTTATCAAATACTGGGGCAATGCGTCAGTTCAGTTAACAATCCATCAGGTACGATAAACGTATCACCAATAGTTCAAACAATTATTTCAGGTGCTATGGACCAGGACCAGTATGCTGTTATTAATATAGCATTTGCTGGAGAATATCAAGTTAACACCTCATTTGGCACACATTTAAATGTTACTGATAACTCTAATGTGTCTCTTGCTTCAGGAAACAACCCCCTTGTTGTAAATTTTCCTACAGCGGGATTATATAGAGTTCATGTAACCCCTTTCGGTTGTGCATTTAATAGTTTCAGTTCAAGAATTGTTGCTATTAGTCCTAGAAATAGAGGGTTTAATTTTGATGGTATTAACGACATGATACAAGTTGGAACAAGCTTAACCAATGCAATTGGTACATCAAGTGTTTTAACTGCTGAAGCTTGGATTCGCCCTACTTCTACAGTAAGTAGTGGAGGAAGCATAGTATCTAACCATAATTCAAATACGAGTTTTTGTTTACGTAGATCAGGAAACACTTATAATGCATTTGTAGGCTTTGGAGCCCAGGGAGTAACTACTGCAGTAAATACCGTAACTTTAAATGTTTGGCAGCATGTTGCAATGGTGTTTAACGGAACATCTTTATCAATTTTCATAAACGGTAATTTAGCTGCCACTAATACTTTTGCGCCATACACACTACCCATAAATAGTATAGGTAATGCAACGGTTCAAATTGGTAATAACGGATTTGGCGAAGCGTTTGAAGGAGATATAGATGAAGTTAGAGTTTGGAAGCGCGCCGTTTGCCAAGGTGAACTTCAAAAAAACATGAATGGTGTTATTGCAACTACAGGAAATCAATTATTAGCCAACTATCATTTTGAACAAGGAGTAATTGGAGGTAATAATACTTCTGTAACAAGTTTAGTTGATTTAAGTGGAAACGCTTACAATGGTACTGTTATGAATGCCGCATTAACTGGAGCAACTTCTAACTGGGCTGCTTCAGCATCATTTCCTGCAAATGGTTCTTTTCCATTGGTTGATGTAGCTCCGGCTTACACAGCTCCTTCAGTTTCAATTTCTGGAGCAACAGCAATTTGTAACGGTGCTTCAACAACGTTTACCGCTTCAGGAAATGTTTCTACTTATAATTGGTTATCTGGACCAACAACAGCAACAAATTCAGTTGCTCCAACCACTACTACTTCATATTCTGTAGTAGGTACAAATAGTTTAGGTTGTCTTTCTAATACAGCAACCATTACCTTAACGGTAAATTCATTGCCTGTAATTTCTGTTAACTCCGGATCAATCTGTTCAGGGCAGTCATTTACTATGGTTCCTGGTGGCGCAAGTACATATACTTTTTCTAATGGAAGTAGTGTAGTAACACCTACGGCAAACGCTTCCTATACAGTAACAGGAACAAGTGCAAGTGGTTGTGTGAGTGCTTCTGGTGCAGTTAGTTCTGTAACAGTGAATTCATTACCAGTTGTTTCTGTAAACTCAGGATCAATTTGTTCAGGAACTTCATTTACAATGACTCCAACGGGAGCGTTAACATATACTTATACAGGAGGATCTGCAGTTGTATCTCCAACTAGCAATACAAGTTACAGTGTAACAGGAACTAATGCAAGTGGTTGTATTTCAACACCCGCAGTAAGTAATGTAACAGTAAATGTTTGTACGGCAGGTGCAGCCTTAAATTTTGATGGAGTAAACGATATAGTAAATCTTGGAACTGGAATCACAACAAGTTTAACAGGAAGCACTAAAGTATCTGTTGAAGCTTGGGTAAAACCAACTAATTTAACGGGTTTAGGAGTTATTGTTGGTAACTATAGTACAGGAGCAGGAGCTTTACAAAT
>Ga0208628_1000188_pt1 | contig 37917 bp, 25 predicted proteins | sample LakWasMet16_LOW5_2_FD_183864 | JGI IMG/M metagenome (GOLD analysis project Ga0208628, IMG submission 183864) | Freshwater sediment methanotrophic microbial communities from Lake Washington under simulated oxygen tension - Sediment Metagenome... | ecosystem: Environmental > Aquatic > Freshwater >... | reverse complement strand
TATCAGCTGCTGCTTTCTCTTCAGCCGCCTTCTTAGCCGCTAATTCTTCTGCTGCTTTCTTTTCTGCCGCTACTTTTTCCTGTGCTAACTTTTCTGCTGCTGCTTTCTTCTCTGCTACCGCTTTTTCTTGTGCTAACTTATCAGCTGCTGCTTTCTCCTCAGCAGCCTTCTTTGCTGCTAACTCTTCCGCAGCTTTCTTTTCTGCCGCTACTTTTTCTTGTGCAAATTTATCAGCTACCACTTTCTCTTCAGCTGCCTTCTTTGCCGCTAATTCTTCAGCAGCTTTCTTCTCTGCCGCTGCTTTTTCTTGTGCTAGTTTATCAGCTACCGCTTTTTCCTCAGCTAACTTTTTTGCTGCTACTTCTTCAGCAGCTTTCTTCTCCGCTGCTGCTTTTACTTGCGCTAACTTCTCTGCCGCTGCTTTCTCTTCCGCTAACTTTTTAGCAGCTAATTCTTCAGCAGCTTTCTTTTCTACTGCTGCTTTTTCTTGCGCTAATTTATCAGCTGCCGCTTTCTCTTCCGCTGCATTCTTCTCCGCTGCTGCTTTTTCTTGTGCTAACTTCTCTGCGGCTGCTTTCTTCTCAGCTAACTCTTTTTCTTTTAAGCAATTTCCAACTTTAATTAATTGATCGGCTGGATATCTTTCTCCTGAAATAATAGTCATAGCTTTTTCATAATTGGTTTTAGCTAAAGGGCAATCTCCTTTTGCTAAAGCTATATCGCCTGCATTATTTAAAGCTATAAAATTATCAATCAAATCATTTTCAGCGTTCCTCATTTGTGAAAGAGAACCTAACATTTGATTAGTATACAAATCATCATCATCAAACTTCTTTCCTTTATCCACATAGCGAATCTTTGCTAAAGGTTGGGACAAGATTGAATAATCAATCGTTGGAAACGCCCTAGCCATAATTACGCCTTCAATGCCGAAAGACGGAGTATATTTATCATTAGCCATTCCTTCAGGAACTGCCATTGTAGAAATAGCAAATCTCTTTGTGTTACATCCTGCATAACTAACTGCTAAAACAAAATCGCCGTTGGCAGGTACCTCTATAATAAATTCACCATTCCCGTCACTTTGCATCTGAACCACTACTGTTGATCCTTTGAACAAGGTAATAGTTGCACCAACTAAACTAGCCTCTGCCATTTCAACTTTATTTGTTAATCTGTATGAGCGAAGTTCAACTTTACTTTTAAGTCTTAAACTCCACGTTGATTGAGAAAATAAGGCTGTTGCAAACGTTATAAATAATATAATTAGTAATAATTGTTTTTTCATTTCTATAAAATAATTGTTTCTCTTTTGTTTTAAAAGTAAAGATTTTTTTTGGAGGCAAAGCGCATTGTTAAGAAAATTGAAAAACTAACTTTTAATAATTTCACTGTTCTACCAACACCTATTTAGGTATTTCTGAGGAAACATTGTGCTCAAAATGGAAATTGGGTATATTTTAGTATTTTTAATTTATGAAACTATCTTTTATTTCACTTATAAGCGTACTACTGTTTTTTTCATGCAATAATCCTCCCGAAGAAACAATTCTTGGAGAATTCTCTAAAGATTTTTGCTCATCCATTCACCGTGATACAAGTATCCGACTTTCAAATAAATTAGACTCCTTATCTAGCTTGATGAAACATAAAACTGGAGTCTATGTTTTAGAAGATGGAGATGGCTCTATGGTTGCTCGTGCCTGGTTAAGTGAATATGCTGAACATACAATAGATATTCAATATTTTATTTTTACTGCCGATAATGTAGGTTTAATTGCTGCAGATTATTTAGTGAGAGCAGCAGATAGAGGCGTGAAAGTTCGCATATTGGTTGACGATATTATGGTTGAAGCTGATGAACAAAAATTATTGACCTTAGATTCTCACGAAAACATATCCATAAAAATTTATAACCCATCAACTAATATTGGTAAAAATTTAAGTGCTAAAGTAAAAAAATTAACTCATGATTTTAGAGGGGCTAATCAACGCATGCATAATAAAACGTTTACAGTTGATGGCAAAGTTGTTATTACGGGCGGAAGAAATATAGCAGATGAATATTTTGACTACGACCATGAATATAATTTTAGAGATAGAGATGTATTGTTAATTGGTGGGGTTACTAAAAAAATAGAACAATCTTTTGAATTGTTCTGGAATAGCTCATATGTAGCAGACGTTAAATCTTTAATTGATACTACAAAATATAATTACACTAACGCAAATCGTTTTGATAATTTACATCAATATGCTTGCGACTCCAATAATTTTTGGCCTCAAGTTCGAGAAAAAATAAAGCAAATCCCTACAGCCTTTGAAATGATTCAAAAATCTGGAAAATTACAATGGGTAGATAGTGTAGAATTTGTATCAGATATTCCAGGAAAAAATGATGGTTCTAAAGGATTAAGTGGAGGTGGCGTTACTACTGATGCACTCATAAATCTCGTGAAACAAGCCAAGGAGTCTATTATTATTCAATCGCCTTATTTAATTACAACAGAAGTAGGAAAACAATTATTTAAAGAAGCTACTAAACGAGGTGTGAAAATAACAATTCTTACCAATAGCATGGCATCAACAGATAACTTAGAAGCTTTTAGTGGCTATCAAAGAGATAGAAAACAGTTACTAGAAACAGGGGTTCGTATTTTTGAATTTAAACCAGATGCAGCCGTAAGATTAAAAATATTAACTGGAGCCTTACAAAAAAAATTACATCATACGCCCATCTTTGGTTTACATGCAAAATCTATGGTGATTGATGGAAAAATAACTGTTATAGGAACATTTAATTTGGATCCAAGAAGTGCTAATTTAAATACTGAATGTTTTACAATTATTCATTCTGAAACTATCACAAAAGATGTACAACTAGAAATGGAAGAAGAATTAAAGCCTGAAAATGCATGGGAAACAACTTTAATTTTTAATCCAGATGCCAAAGCAACTTTAAAGAAAAATTTAAAAACAAAAGTCATGAAAGTAATACCTAAAGGTATTTTATAATCACTTATTAAATAATTCATATGAATACTAGTAACTTAAAATCTCAATTTTTAATTAACCCCAATATTACCTTTTTAAACTTTGGTTCGTTTGGTGCCTGCCCTAAACCCATTTTTGAAGATTATCAAAAATGGCAATTAGAATTGGAAACCGAACCTGTTCAATTTATTACAGTAAATGGTTACAAATATTTAAAAGAATCGAGAGAAGCGCTAGGAGCTTATATTAATTGCCATGCAGACGATTTAGCATTTACAATGAATCCATCATATGCCATTAATATCATTGCTAAATGCATTGATTTAAAAGCTGGTGACGAAATATTAACCACAGATTTAGAATATGGAGCCATGGATAAAACATGGAACTACTATTGTAAACAAAAAGGAACAAAGTATGTTCGTCAGCATATTGAATTGCCTTTAACAACCAAAGAAGCTTTTATTGACCAATTTTTTAAAGGACTTACAAAAAACACTAAAGTTATTTTCATAAGTCAAATCACAAGTTCCACGGCTTTAATTTTACCAGTAAAAGAAATTTGTGAAATTGCCAAAGAAAAAGGTTTGTTAACTATTGTAGACGGAGCTCATGTGCCAGCGCATATTCCATTAAATTTAGCAGAGTTAAAAGCAGATATATACACTGGAGCATGTCATAAATGGATGATGGCACCAAAAGGTTGTTCATTTTTATATGTAAACAAAGAACAACAAAAATGGGTTGATCCATTAATTATTAGTTGGGGATATGAAAGTGCTATGCCATCTCATTCGCAATTTTTAGATTATCATCAATTACAAGGCACCAGAGATTTTTCGGCTTTTTTAACCATCCCTAGAGCCATTGAGTTTTTAAAAACACATGATTGGAATAAACATGCTGCTGCTTGTAGAAAATTAGTAAGAGACAATGCTCTGCGTTTTTGTGAGCTGTTAGGAACAAAACCTTTGTGTCCTTTAACCGATGAATTTTTAGGACAAATGTTTAGTATTCCCATTCTTACAACAGAACCTGAAACATTACAACGAGATTTATTTGAAGCCTATAAAATAGAAATACCAGTCATGAGGCATGGCAATGATGTGTATTTAAGATACAGCGTACAAGTATTTAATACACAAAAAGATTTAGATACGCTCTATGAAGCTTTAAAGGAAATTATTGCAAATACAGAATTGATACAAGTGAAATAAAACGAAAAAGCCTCAGTAATACCGAGGCTTTTTCAATGGTAGCGGGAGAGTGATTCGAACACCCGACCTTTGGGTTATGAGCCCAACGAGCTACCCCTGCTCTATCCCGCAATATGTAATAATACTTAAAGTATTAGGGTAATTATTTTAATTTAAAAAAGAACGTTTTTTTATTGCGGTGCAAAGATATAATTCTTTTCTTTGTAAACAAATAAAAAATAAAACTATTTCACATTCAGCACATAAATCAGGCTTTGTAAGCATCATTGGTTGCCCTAATGTCGGCAAATCAACCTTAATGAATGTATTAGTTGGAGAAAAACTAAGTATCATTACCTCTAAAGCACAAACTACCCGTCATCGTATTATGGGTATTGTAAGTGGTGATGATTATCAAATTGTATTTTCTGACACCCCAGGTATTTTAAAACCCAACTACAAACTTCAAGAAAAAATGATGGAGTTTGTTGTTTCTGCTTTTAGTGATGCTGATGTGTTTTTATTAATAGTAGATATTTATGAAGACATTGTTTTAGATGAAAAATATTTAGAGAAATTAAAAGTCACAAAAACACCAGTTTTATTACTATTAAATAAAATTGACATGGCTACTCAGGAAGTATTAGATACAAAATTAGCTGAGTGGAAAGAAAAGTTACCAAATGCTGAAATCATTCCCATCTCTGCCTTAAAAAAATTCAATTTAGAAAATGTCATGTATCGTATTACTCAACTATTACCAGTAGGTGAGGCATTTTATGATAAAGACACATTAACAGATAAGCCCGAAAAATTCTTCGTTTCAGAAATTATTCGCGAGAAAATATTATTACAATACAAAAAAGAAATTCCTTATAGTGTTGAAGTTGTAGTAAATTCTTTTAAAGACGAGGAATCTATTTTAAAAATACAGGCAGATATTATTGTAGAGCGTGATAGCCAAAAAGGCATCATTATTGGCCACAAAGGCGAGGCTTTGAAAAAAGTGGGTACTAGGGCTCGAATAGATGCTGAAACTTTTTTTGGCAAAAAAATATTTTTAGAACTGTTTGTAAAAGTTGCTAAAGATTGGAGAAGCAACGACTCCAACTTGAAAAATTTTGGATACCAAAATTAATCTAACCTTAAAAAAAATCATTTTAATAATATAATATTTATCATGTTTTTTTCGATTCTAAAAAGTAGAAAAGATTCCTAAATTTACATTCTGACATTAATTATAAAACTCAATTCTTAAATGATTTATTTTTTTAATGCATTAATCATATTAGGCACGTTTTTACTTATGGAAATAGTTGCGTGGAGTTTGCATAAATATGTCATGCATGGATTTTTGTGGCACTTGCACAAAGACCATCATATTCCTCACAATAAAAAATTTGAAAAGAACGATTTTTTTGCTTTTATATTTTTTATTCCCAGTTGGTTATTAATGATGTTTGGCATTATGGATGGATGTGATTTTAGACTATACATGGGCATTGGCGTCACACTTTATGGATTTTGTTATTTCATGATTCACGATGGCCTAATTCACAAACGTATTAATGTATTAAGCCATACAAAAAATAAATTTTTAATTGCCTTAAGAAACGGACATAAAGCACATCATCAATATGATGCCAAAGCTGATTACAAAAAAGAAAATGATATTTGTTATGGGATGCTTTGGGTTCCAAAAAAATTCTTTAATGAAGCATATGATAAAAAATCATCAAATGCTCAAAAATAAGCTAATTCTAAGCTTTAAAAGTTTTATCCATTATTTTTGCTGAATTTAAACACAAAGGTATTCCAGCTCCTGGATGCACGCTTCCACCAACAAAGTATAATCCATTTATTTTTTTAGAAAAATTAGAATGTCTGAAAAAAGCCGCAAATTTATTATGTGAGCTATTTCCATATATCGCGCCAAAAGGTGTAGAATAATTATCTTTTATTTTAGATGGTGTTAATACTTCTTCAAAATCGATATGTTTTTCAATATCCGTATTTAATATGCGATTAATTTTACCAACTATGTTTTTTCTGGCTTTTACAACTAATTCTTCCCAGTTTTGTCCTTGATCGTTAGGAACAGTGATAAACAAAAACCAATTCTCGCAACCTACAGGAGCATCGTCTTTCACATGTTTTGATGAAACGTAAATGTAAATGGAAGGATCGTCACTTAACGTATTATTTTCAAATACCGATTTAAACTCTGATTCATCATCTGCCGAAAAAAGCATATTATGAGTATTCAATTTATCGTAGGTATTTTTTACTCCCCAAAAAAAGGCAATTAAAGAACTTGATTTAGGTTGATTTAAAATATGCTCAGGAGCTTTTTCTTTAGGCAATAATTTCTTAAACGTATAGTAAATATCCATATTACTGATAACCTTATCATACTTAATAAGTTCTTGCTGTTTAGTTTTTAAACCAATAACTTTTGTTTTTTTTGAGTCGGGTGCTGTAATAATTTCTTCAACAGTAGTATTATAATAAAAGGTAACTCCCATTTCTTCAGCTAACTTAACTAATGCGGTAATGATAGAATACATGCCTTTATCTGGCAAATAAGTACCTAAGTTAATTTCTAAATGTTGAATAACATTTAATGTGGCTGGGGCTACAAAAGGGTTAGACCCTACATAATTTGCATAATTATTTAATAGCTGAATAACTTTTCTATCTTTAAAAAAAGATTTATTTCCATCATTCATAGATTTAAAAGCATCAATCTTATGAAAATTAAATACGCCATAAGCTGTACGTTTATTTAAAAAATTCTTAGCTATATGTAAAGAGTTTTCGATAAACACTTCATTCGTTATTTTATATTTTATTTCAATATCTTTTAAATAACGATTAAATGCTTTTTTTGAGTCTTTTGTTTTTAGTTCAATTTCATCACCAAATTTATCAACGTCACTATACGCATTAATAATAGTTCCATCTTCGTAAAAATATTTGAACGGTGTTTTTAAATGCGTGTATGTAATGTAATCTCTTGGATTTTTACCACATATCATAAATAATTCATCTATCAATTGAGGTAGTGTAAAAACGGATGGTCCCATATCAAAACGGTATCCATTTTTTCTGAATTCATTTAATTTTCCACCAGCAATACTATTTGTTTCATAAACATCAACCTTATAGCCCTTTGATGCAATTCTAATTGCCGAAGCTAATCCAGCGATACCAGAACCTATAATTGCACAAGATTTTGTCATGTTGAGAATCAAAATACTTAATAAAGTTAATTACTGAAACTAGGTCAAATATAAAAAAACAAGGAGATAATTCAATAAAATTAAGTGTAAAACGAGCAATTATCAATTAAAAACAATTACTTTTACTTTTATTAAATGGAAAAAATAAGTAAAGAAAATATTAGCAATGAATTGGTAAAGTTTGTTCAAACTACCATTTTAGATAGCTCTATGACTATTACTGCAGAAACTCCATTTAAGGATATTGGTATAGATTCCATGTCCATTATTGAATTAGTTTTATTTATTGAACGTAAATTCAATGTGCCTATCTCAGATAAAGATTTAGTGCCAGACAACTTAAAATCAATCAATACTTTAGCTGAATGCACTTATAAATGCATGTAATTTATGAGTCACTCTAAAAAAACAGCCAACATTCGCTTAACTGCTACTGATTGTTTTATCCTAGCTCTTGAAAAACATATTCATAACAAAGGCACGTCAGGAAACACTTGCAGATATGTATTTGAATTAGAAGGCAAATTAGACGTTAATGCTTTTAAACAAACCCTAAATAACAACAAAGAAACTAAGCAATTGGCATCTTTTGCAATGCATAAGAGCGGTTTATTTAGTGTTCCTATATGGAAATCATACAACAATATTGAAATTGATATTACCGTTCACGAAAGTGATTTGTTTCTTCCTTATTCAATTCTTAACAAAATCATTACAAGTAATACTGCTCCATTGTTTTGTTTTGATGTTATACACAGAAGTAATGGCAATTCAACTTTAGTATTCTCTTGGAATCACTTAATTATGGATGGATATGGTGCTGTATTATATTTAAAATTATTAAACAACATTGGTAACGAAAAAAGTTTTATTGGAAAAAATTATAAAACCAAAATAAACTACCATTCTTTTAAAGAAGCTGTTAAAGCTAAATTTTATTTATCTGCTTCATCCAAAAAATCAACATCTGGAATAAGTCCAACAAAACATTATGACCAGGTTACACAAAAAATAGAAGTCATTACATTTACTAAAGAAGAAACTATTCAAATTGATTCAATCGCTCCTAAATTAGGTTCTAAATTTGGCAGAAGTCCTTATTTTTTAGCTTGCGCTGCTAGAAGTGTAAAAGAGATTTTAAAACAAAGAAACAATGCTGTAAACGACTTCTGGATACCTGTTCCTCAAAATCAAAGAAAAAAAGGTGCAATGGGACCACTTTTAGGAAATCATCTTTCGTTTTTATTTTATAGAATAAATTCTTCTTTACTGGATTCGATTGAAAAAAGTGTAAAAGATATTAATGAACAAATGGTTACTCAAGTTAGAAAAGGAATTCCTAAAGCGTATGATGTTTTGATGAATTACTTAAAAAGAATTCCTTCTGACTGGTATTATAATCTAATTAAAGGACCTCAAGGTGATTCTCTTTCTGGTTTTTTATTTACGTTGGCAGAAGATCATCCTTCTGAGCTTTTAAAATTTGGAAATCAAAAAGTATTAAATGCTTTGAGTTTTCCTCCAAATACATATCCTCCTGGATTAACTTTTGCATTTATGCGCTTTGAAGAAAAATTACAATTAATGATTTTGTATTACGATGAAGTCTTAAATGAAAATGAAGTTAAAACTCTTAAAAATAAAATAAAATATGAATTGATAAATGGATTACCGTTTATTAATCAACAAAAATAAACCTAACTATTTTTTTGATAACCATAAGTATCAAAGAAAAACGACCACTTATTATTAATCTTTTGCTTTGTTAGTTCATCAATTCCTAAATAAGAATTCTTCTGATAATTCTCAACCTCTTTAATCTCTTCTTTCAAATAAGATTTTGCTTTCTCAAAATCACCTAGATTTAATTGAGAATACGCTTTTTCTAATTGTTTAAGTGGAGATGAAACAAAATCAACGTAAGACATTTCAACCAATTGATTTGTTGGAATCAGTAATTTATCTACTAAATATTTTTTATACAATTTTTCGTAAGATGTAATTATGAATTCTTTCATGAACTCATTTTCAACTTTTTGAAAGCCTAATAAAGGGAGAATTTTTTCGTATAATTTTTCAGTAGATTGATAAACCTCATAAGGATGACGATGAATATGGATAAAACAAGCGTCTGGATATAACTCTAGAATTTCTTTTACTCTTCCTGTATTAGCAGGGCTTTTGAGCAAAATACGTTTACCATTATATTTATAAGTAATTTTTTTTGCAAAAAAATCCAAATGTTTTTTCCAAGTAGACAAAGTGGACGCATCGCTTTTTTCAAAAACTACAGTTTCATTAAAAATTTCAAAAATATGTTTTGGGAAATAGTAACCATGTACCATTGAAACATTACACATGCTACCAATTGCAAACTCTTCTTCTTTTGGCTTATCAGCACCCGATTTCACGTTATCTTGAGGACGAGTTGGCGGCATTGCCATTTTCAATATTCGTCTTGTAAAACCACCAATACTTAAAAAAGCATTTGGTATTAGTGCCTCGTTAGTTGTACAAAAACAAAAATTAGGATCTTTACTTAATACATATTGTAAATAGGTGGTTCCACTTCTTGGATGACCAATAATAAATACAGGTCGTTCAATCTTTATTCGATTAATTCGTTTATTGTACTTAAGTGCTTCATATAGTTGAAATGGAGAATTTGTTATAATATTACCTGTCATAAACAACACTTTAGGCAATGCACTCAAATCAATTGCAAATTTATTTTTAGCTAAAATCTTTATCCAAACTGTCAAACTCATTCCTAAAGCGGTATGAGTTGTTAGATTTAGATGGTTTTTTAAACTATACTTGATGTTCATTTACTAATGGAATTAAGCAAATTTAAACATTAAAACATAAACTCTTTGCCTATAAAAATGTTTAGGTAAAATAATTTTAATCATAAAAAATACACGTCCTTTTTTTTATATTTTTACATAAACTATTATTGAATCACTTAATACTTACATGAGCTTAAAAAAACTCTATATTTTATTGTTATTTGTTTCAATACTACCATTGACTTATTCTCAAACCACTACAGTTGAAGGAGTTATCAAAGACAAAGGCACTAACGAGATTATTCCCTTTATTCATGTCTTTTACAAAGGAACGCAAGTTGGAACTGCTAGTGATACAGCAGGTTACTTTAAAATAACAATCAATAACGACAAAATAAAAGAAGATTCTTTAATCATATCGTCTTTAGGTTACAATTCTTTAAAAGTTCCTTTTAAGCGAAATCAAAAACAAAACATAACGATAGAAATTACAGCTCAATTTTATCAATTACAAGAATTTGTTGTAAAACCAGGCGAAAATCCAGCATGGGCTATTTTAAGAAAAGTAATTGCTAATAAAGAATTTAATAATCCTGATAATAAAAAAAATTATAGAAGTAATGAGTATTCTAAAATACGATTCGATTTAAATCACTTTACCGATAAAATTAAAAAGAACATTGTGGTTCGCCCTTTTGATTTTATATGGAAAAACACAGATACCACAGAAGACGGCATTACTTATTTACCCGTTTTATTAGTAGAAAAAGTAATTCAGCATTATCACCAAAAATCACCAAAAGAACAAAAAGATTATGTAAACGGCATTAAAACTATTGGTTTTCCTGGCCCCAACATCGTAAAATTTGTAGACGACTTATATTTTACCCCAAATTTTTATGACAACTATGTCACTATTTTAGATAAAAGTTTTCCAAGTCCGTTAAACGATAACTATAAATTTAATTACAAATTTTACTTAACGGATAGCTCAGGAATAGGGAATACCAAAACATATAAAATAACGTTTATCCCAAAACAAAAAAGAGAATTAGCCTTTACTGGCGAGATGTATATTGACTCCACAAACTTTGCCCTAAAAGACATTACGGTTCGTTTTGACATTATGGCTAACGTAAACTTTGTGAGAAGTTTTTGGATAAATCAAAAATACGAAAGAGTTCAGGGCAACCACTCTATGCTAACAGAATCTAATGTCATAGGTGATTTTACAGTAATTGAAAATTCTTCTGATCTTACTGGTTTTTTTGGTCGTAAAAATGCGAAATTCTCAAACTACTCTATTGATAGTGTTTTACCAATAAAGATTTTTAAAGGAGCTGATATTATTGTAGAATCGGATAGTTCGAAAACAAAAACCGAAGAATATTGGCAAGAGCATAGAGCAATAGAATTTTCTAAAGAAGACAAAGGCTTAGTAAAAATGTCAGACAGTTTAGTCAAAGATCCTCGTTTTATTATAAGAAAAAAAATAGCCGCAGCTATTGGCAGTGGCTACTATCCTTTAGGGGCAATCGACATAGGCGATTTTTACTCATTTTATAGTTATAACAATATTGAAAACTCAAGATTTAAATTAGGATTAAGAACGAATGACAATTTTAAGTCACCAGTCTCTCTTTCAACCTATTTAGCTTATGGAACATTAGACCAAAAATGGAAATACAAACTTAGCTCTGAATTTACAATTGGAGAAACAAAACATAAAATTGGCGCATCATATCGTTATGATATCGATCAATTAAGCAGAAGTTTTAATAATATTGAACTAGATCACATTTTATCATCTTTTGTTCAAATAGGAAGTTCTCCGGCATCCAAAAACTATGTGAAAGATTTTAATTTGTATTATGAAAATGTTTGGTCCTCAGGCTTTGTTACCCGACTAAATTACTTTTACAATAACATCACTCCTGTTAAAGATGTATTGTTTAATTACATTAATCCTAATGGAATTCTTGAAAATCCTTCTGAATTTATTGCATCTGGCTTAGACTTAACTTTAAAATTTAGTCATTTAAATAAAAAGATAAATGGAAATTTTTATAATAAAAGGGATAATAAAAATGCTTTTAGAAAATATCCTGATGTTACATTTCAATGGAAAATAGCCGACAAAAACATAGGCTCTCAATTAGATTTTCAAAAAATGCGTTTATCATTTAAACAACAAATCAGGCTTCAAAAATTAGGATACATAAAATATTATATTGAAACAGGAAAAACCTTTAATACAGTTCCTTATCCTTATTTAGATTTACCTTACGCCAATCAATTAGTAGTAATGGATGAATATGCTTTTAATTTGATGAATTTTTTAGAATATGCAGCAGATGAATATGTATCTGCTCACATAGAACATCACATAGAAGGCTTACTGATGGATAGAATTCCTCTCATAAACAAATTAAAATGGAGAAACTTTATATTCGCAAAAGGTTATTATGGAAATTTAAGTTCAAAAAATAATAATAAGATTTACTTATTTCCTAAAGACTTGAACAAACTCAATAAACCATATTATGAAGTTGGATTTGGCATTGAAAACATCTTCAAGATTGCAAGAGTAGATTTTATATGGAGGCTAACGGATATTAATAAACCTGATGTGTATTATTTTATCGTAAAACCTTCTTTTAAATTTGCATTCTAATTAAAAGTGGACGTAAGTTATCTTAAAACACTTGTCATGTATTATTTTCCTGAATTACCAAGCACTTTAAATTCAAAATACACTATATAGTTAATTATATTTTCAGTAGAACTATATATGTCATCAGTTTACAAATTACGCTTCGTAACTATATTCCCATGCTGATTTATAAAAGTTATGTTTTTCACAATACTCAATAAACGATTTATAAAATGGGTGATTACCAATCGTAGCTGTATCCATAATCACTACTAATTTTTTCTTAGCACGTGTTAGAGCCACATTCATTCGTCGTATATCAGATAAGAAACCAATCTCTGAAGTTGGATTGCTTCGTACTAATGAAATATAAATCACATCACACTCTTCTCCCTGAAATCCATCAATGGTTTTAACTGCTAATTCATTAATAGGATAAGCTGAATGATCAAAATCTGCTAATTTTTCTTTTAGTAGTTCTATTTGCTCTTTATAAGGAGATATGATACCAACATCAATTTTAGTAGTTTCTCCTGACAATTGATATTGCTGTAATAACAAATCTAAATGTTTAAATAACAAATCAGCTTCGCCTTTATTAGACAAACTTAATGTTTCAGGATTTTGCAATTCATCAAAGCTACATCCTGCAGTATCCAATAATTCAACTGGGATATGCAATATATCAAAATCTTCATTGGTAGAAAGCAAAGTGTCTTTTACGGTTGCATCTGCTTCTAATTCATTATTATAAAAATAGGCATTGCTAAATTGCATGATATGTTGATGCATACGATATTGCCTAGTTAACAAAGTAGAAATAGTATCGTGTTTGATACATCTATCCAACATCGTTTTATCTAAACCTTCTTGTTTTGCTTTCACACTTTTTACAACAGGCGGCAACTGAAAATGATCGCCACTAAAAATAACACGATGACATTTTAATAAGGGGATCCACGAAATAGCTTCTAATGCTTGAGATGCTTCATCAAAAAACAAAGTGTTAAATTTTTTCTTTGACAGTGCTCTGTTTGTTGCAGTAACAGGTGTGCAACAAATCACTTGTGCGTTTTCAAATAAGGAATCAACAATGTAATCTTCCAATAATCGAGATTCTTTAATACAATTTCTAGCTTCCGAATAAAATAAAGCACGCTGTTTCGCATCTTCTTTACCAAAAGTACGCTTAAACTTAGATGCCATTTTAAAATATTCTTCCGCTGTTTTACGAAGACTTTTAATGTCTTTATAATTAATATGTGTTTGAATTTGACCGTCAATCGTTGTTTTCTGTAAATCTTCCGAAACCCTGGCTGGATGACCAACACGCAACACATTAACGCCTTGCTCAATTAACTTCTCCGTTAATAAATCAACTGCTGTATTGGTTGGGGCACAAACCAATACTTGTTTTTCTGATTGTAAAACTAAACGAATTGCTTGAACAATGGTTGTTGTTTTACCAGTTCCTGGAGGTCCATGAACAACAGCGATATCATTAGCCGATAAAATATGACGAACCGCTCTGTTTTGTGATAAATTTAATTGAGGTATCACTAAGCTTTCATCAATTTTTTCAAAAGTAGGTTCTTCAGTTCCTTCAATGATTTCTCTCAACTCCGCTACTCTATTATTTCTAGCTCCAATAACTTCATCCAATGCTTTTTGCATTTCAATGTAACTATTATCATCAAATTGAATATTCACTCCTATCCTACCTTCATAACACCAATCAGGTAATTCATCTGTATGAAGAATAATCTTCATTTTATTTTTACCCGATTGCTTAATCGTTCCTGTTAACTCCTGCAAATCATCTGGATTTTTATTGGAGAATAAAGTCACATTTTTACCCGTACCAAATTGGTGAGGCGTATCTAATTGATTAGTCCGTTCTACTTCAATATGTACATAATCAGCATAACCTAATTCATCCGATAAAATTTGAATGGGAAACCAAGTCACACCATTCTTTTTTCTTTGCTCTATACTAGCTCTTAAAAACTGTTCTTTATATTGATAGTAATCTTCTTCTCGCTCTATCAGCAACAATTCTTTAAGGTGTTTTATTCTATCAATACTATTCATTACTTTCTTTTCAATTCATAAGCATAAATTTGTCTGCCTAACTCTGCCAAAAAAGGCAAAGCAACAGTATTGTACTCATACTTTCCATCATTTATAATTTGGTTTTCGTTGGTGTAAATAACTGCGCTTAACATAAACTCCACATTCTCTTTTTTGTTTTGTATGTATGCACAATCTACCATAAAGCCATAAGATTGGCCAACGATATTGGTAATTTTTATATCCGAATTGGTGATAGGTTTCTTACTATCTCCATAAATAAAATACTTCTTATAACTATCAAAATAAGTTTTAGAACTATATGTTGGATGAGAACTCTCACGAGGATACATCGTTAAATGATTAATTAAAAATTGTCTATCCTCTTCCATCATATCAAAGCGTTGTTCTATAGGCAAATAATTACTGAAAATTAGTCGCTGTAAAATAGAATGCGTGTTTTGCAAAGACATGTAATTCATATTTGTAAAATCCTTTGGTTGATTCACTTTTTTATTATTTGAATTTATGTAAGCTTTACCAACTAGGACTTGGCCTAATGGATGAGCATATACCTTAGTTGCTGTTTTGGGTTCTAAATAAATAAAACCTCTTAGATTTTTATCTAGAAATCCAATAGGATTAGTAGTTGTATGCTCAGTTCCTTTGCAGCCACCATCAAAACGATGAACAATCCGAATATTTTCATACCCTAACTCGGCTAATCGGTTATGAGTATAATCAACTCCTAAAAATTCATAAACACGTCCGTATGCAACATTATCGCTTACTAAAGCCATTCGTTTAATGTATTGCGCTACACTTGGATAGCCATTAATCGAAGTTGTATCTTTCTTCACACTTCGCTGGCAAGCATTAGCACTATCAGTAAACATAATGGTGTTACTGAATATTTTAAGTTTCTTCGTTTTTTCTAAAGCTAAAATAGAACAGGGTAACTTTACCAAACTCGCACAATAAAAGTAATTAGTTGAGTCTAAGTGATATGTATAGTTTTTGAAACTTGGATTACCTTCAGCATCTCTCGTTATTTGAGTGTAGATAATTTGCAAACGATACTTATTTAAATTAGCATTCACTTTTTTAAGAATATCCTTTTTATTTAAAATAGAATCGAATGAAAAACCTGTTTGGCTTTTACCAAACAGAAAAGATAAAAGCATTAATAGAGTTAACACCACTTTAAATCCTGTTATATATTGTTTTTTATTCATGATTCAGTTTATACAAATATAAGTATAATCAACTGATAGACTGTATTGATAAGTGCTTATAAATTTCACATAAACACATTCTTAAAATGTATAATTTTATAAAGCCATGGACTTAAACAAGCAATTATACAAACATGAATTGACAGAGAAATCTTTCAGCGATTGCCTGCCTGATTATTTAAAATTCGCCTCTCGATTATTTTTCACTCCAGTAGAAGTTGCTAAAACTGCTAGTGCATGGCTCACCGAAAATGATGCTAAAAAGATATTGGACATAGGAGCAGGTGTTGGGAAATTTTGCATCACTGGAGCACGACAAAATGCTAGTCATTTTTACGGCATAGAACACCGAGCAAGTATTGCCAAAATAGGGAATCAAATAGCAAAGCACTTTGAATTATCTAATGTGACAATTTTACATTCAAATATTTTAGATGTTGATTTTTCAAATTACGATGCCTTTTACTTATTTAATCCATTTTATGAGAATTTGGAATATGCCAAGCGATTAAATGATGAAGTAGCATTGGAGGAAAATTTATATGTCGCCTATTTAAATTATACCGATGAACAACTAAACAAAGCCAAAATTGGCACACGCTTAGTGACCTACCATGGTAATAATTTTGAAGTCCCAATCTCTTATACTAAAGTACAAGATGCTTATAATGGCGATTTAAAATTGTGGGTTAAGCAGGAATAAACTTAGTTCTGCTTAGTAGCAATCATAAAATTACTATTCTTATCCTTAAAGTTGTATCCAATACCAAATCCTATTGGTTTTGCGCCTTGTTGCTTATACAAGGAATCTAAATCTTTTTGATAGAATTGAGCAAACATAGGAATAGGTTTTAAATACTGGCCAAAGAATGAGTAATTCCATTTATTGGTATCATCTAAAAAATAATGAAACGCAATACCACTATCATCCTGAATCACATGTTGACTCTGGCTCAAAATCACTTTTCTGATTATCGAAAAATAATCTTTATGCATCAAATAAGAAGCACCTTTTAAATAGGTATTCACTGTTCCCATATTTTTCAAGAAAGACATGAAGCCTTTATTGTGTTTTAATCCTCCATCAGCTGCATTTAAAGAAAAATAATACAATGTTTTTGGTTGTTGATGAATGTCTACAAATTTAATCTCGACGCCTCTTGTATTAGTTTTTAATTTCTTTAAATCAGTAAATGATTTCACAAATTGAATACTTCCCAAACTATCTACCGTTACTGGTTTAGCTGAACAAAATTGATTTCCCGTACGTTTTAAAAACAAAAACAATAAATGCAAAGTACCATCCACTTCTTTGTTTTTTAAATCCTTACTCATACTTTCTGTTCTAAAGAAACTGAATTTTAAAATGGCATTTAAAGATGTATTAACTTTATTATAATAAGTATCTAATGAATCAGTTTCTTCTTTTTTAAACTCAGGTAAACTTCCAACAGGCTCTAATCCAATCATTACATATTTATCTGCTTCAGAAAAAAATGTTTGAGCATGCAAAATATCTGGTCCTGAAAAAGGATAAAACAATGTTGTTTGAGGCTTCACCACTTTTGAAATTTCATTCTCTTTAAACTTTCTTAAATTCATTAAACGAGTAGAATCGTATTTCATCCAGCGTTTATCAAAATTTTTACTGAACACTTTAAAATCAGCTGTTGATTGCACATATTGATATACTTTGCTAGAATCTACAATACCTGACATAATATTAGCAATAGCATTTAATGAGTCATTTGTCATAACTTCTAATACCTTAGACATTTGAATTGAATCGTTTAATGGCGACTCAACAACAGTCTCCACTTTAGCAGTGTCATTTTTTACTTCAGTATGATTTTCTGAAGCAGTTGAAGAACATCCTGCAATAAATAATACAACAGCTACTAATAAACTAATTTGTTTCAACATAACTTTTTTGTTTTTTTTCTGATAATGATTTTCCAATAAAATAAACGCTTCCGCCAATAGCTACATTTAATAACCCTAATAATGATTCAGTTGGTTTTTGAGTAAACACAAAATAAATCGTAAATCCATTTAATAATAAAAATAAAATAGGTGTTACGGGATAGCCCCACGTTTTATAACCAGCGTTCTCCACTTTTCTTTTTCTTAAAATAAAAACACTGCTCACTGTTAAAAATGTAAAGATGCTTAAACTAAATCCTACAAAGGTTAATACCGCTTCAAATTGAGCTGTAACAATTAATAACACTGTGATAATTGACTGAGTAATAACAGCCATATATGGCACATGGTGTTTGTTTGTTTTTGCTAATACATGCAACATTGGCAAATCCTCTCCCATTGATTTAATAATACGAGGTCCAGCCATAATCATAGCACTAATGGAAGACAATAATAAAAAAGCAATAATCAAGCTCATCATTTTACCAAAATAGTCTCCAAAAATATGAGCGGCGCTTACATGACCAATTTCTAAAACACCTGTTAATTCGCTCATAGGAGCGCTGTACAGAAACACAAAATTTAATAGCACATAAATAACCGTTACAATGAGCGTTCCTAACAATAAAGCTTTTGGTAGATTTTTTTGAGGATTTTGCATATCACCTGCTAAGTAGGAAGCTGCATTCCAGCCACTATAAGCATACGATACATAAACTAAAGACACCCAAAAACCTGCACTAAAAATTTCACTCATAGAAGTTGATTGAGGCAAAATAGTAATTTGATGAGAAGGCGTATGAATCAATCCTGCAATAATGAAACAGATAATAACAACCACTTTCAAAACCGTTAGTGTTTTTTGTACGCCACTTCCAAATTTTAAATGCATGGCATGAACTAACGTAATCACTGCCACAACTGTTAAAGCGCAAACTGTAATATTAATTTCAGGAATAATTTTATTGACATACGTTCCTAAAGCCATTGATGCTAAAGCTACTGGCGCTGCAAAACCAACAGTAGAAGAAACCCAGCCCGACATAAAACCAACACTGGGATGCATTAATTTTGATAAATACACATACTCTCCACCGCTTCTAGGAATCGCTACTCCTAACTCTCCGTAAACCAAAGCACCGCAAAAAGAAATGATTCCACCAAGTAACCACAGAACTAAAATGCTAAATACGGAATGAATATCGAATAACTGAAAACCTAAGCTAGTAAACACTCCCGTGCCTATCATATTAGCTATCACCAACGAAATAGCGGTGTAAAATCCAATCTTATACGTTGAGTTCATTAATCGAATGATTGAGTTGATTTAGATGAAAGCTCTAACATAATTTGGTACTCTTCAGGAGATAAATCGTTGTAATAGAAATTAATTGGATTTACTTTTTCTCCATTTTTAATCACTTCATAATGCACATGCGGTCCCGTACTTAAACCTGTACTACCAACATAACCAATTAAATCGCCACGTTTTACTTTCACACCAGGTTTTGTAGCCATTTTACTCATGTGTCCATACAATGTTTGATAACCGAATCCATGGTTAATCACTACGTGATTACCATAACCTTGAGCCGAAGCATCTGCTACTTCCACTACTCCATCACCAGTAGCATAAATTGGTGTTCCCTGCTCCGCCGTAAAATCCATTCCTGGATGAAACTCTTGTGTTTTATAAATCGGATGCGTTCTCCAACCATAACCACTTGGTGCATGTTTTAAATTTTTATTATTCAATGGCATAATAGCAGGAATAGAAGCAATCAATTTTTCTTTTCCTTTTGCCATTTTCACCACTTCATCAAATGATTTAGATTGAATATATAATTGTTTTGTAATTCTATCCAAACGCTCTGTTGCTTCTTTCATCAACGCCGTATTATCGTAACCTTCCAAATCTTTGTATCGATCGCTGCCACCAAAACCAGCCTGACGCACAGAATTTGGAATAGGTTCTGCTTCAAAAATTACACGATAAATATTATCATCTCGGTCTTGTAAATCATTTAAAACGGTTTGCACCTGATTCATTTTTTTATTCAATAAATCATATTGCAACTTCATAACCTCTGCCTCTCTTCGTAATTGCTTTTCTTTAGGAGAATCGATGAAACGATAGGCAATTAACATCGTTACAGTGGCAAATACAAGGCCAATACCCAAGTACGAAAGCACCTGCAATAATCGCTGCTTAAAAGTAACTTTTACTTTCTCGTAGGTTAACGATTTGGTATTAAACTTATATTTTACTTTTGACATGTTAAGCCCCTAAAAAAGGCTAACAAATATAGCAAATACATTGATTTGTAAAAGCTGTTTTATTTGTAAAATCTTGCTAAAAAGTGAATAATTTGTGATTTGTGATGCCAGTGTTTTTACTATATTCGCTACTTCTTTTTAAAACACTATGGAATCAAATAAAGTACGTCAAACATTTTTAGATTTTTTTAAATCAAAAGGTCACGAAATAGTGCCTTCTGCACCAATGGTAGTTAAAGGCGACCCAACCTTAATGTTCATTAATTCAGGTATGGCTCCTTTTAAAGATATTTTTTTAGGTAACGCCGCCATTAAATATCCTCGTGTAGCCGATACCCAAAAATGTTTACGTGTAAGTGGTAAACACAACGACTTAGAAGAAGTTGGCGTGGATACATACCACCATACCATGTTTGAAATGCTTGGTAACTGGAGCTTTGGCGATTACTTTAAAAAAGATGCCATTGCTTGGGCTTGGGAATTATTAACGGAAGTTTACAAAATTGACAAATCTCGTTTATATGTTACGGTTTTTGAAGGTAGCGTAGAAGAAAACGTTCCTTTTGACCAAGAAGCTTATGATACATGGAAATTATATGTGGATGAAAGCAGAATTTTAAAAGGAAACAAAAAAGACAACTTCTGGGAAATGGGTGATACTGGACCTTGTGGGCCATGTACCGAAATTCATTACGATGGAAGAAGCGATGAAGAAAGAGCAAAAGTTGAAGGTGCAACTTTAGTAAATAACGATGATCCACAAGTAATTGAAGTGTGGAATAACGTATTTATGGAGTTTATGCGTAAAGCGGATAAAAGCTTAGAGAAACTTCCTGCACAACATGTGGATACAGGCATGGGATTTGAGCGTTTAGTGCGTGTTTTACAAGGCAAACAATCAAACTACGATACAGATGTATTTACACCTTTATTAAATAAAATTGAAGAGTTAAGTGGCTTACGTTACAAACCAGAAGACGAAGAAAATCACAAAAAGCAATTAATCATCAATATTGCGATGCGTGTGATTGCCGATCATATTCGTACGATTTCTTTCTCTATTGCTGATGGACAATTACCAAGCAATACTGGAGCTGGTTATGTGATTCGTCGTATTTTACGTCGTGCTATTCGTTACGGATATCAATCGTTGAATATTAAAGAACCATTCATGTACCGTATTGTGCCAACATTGGCTCATCAATTAGGGCAACAATTCCCAGAGTTAAACACCCAAAAAATATTAATTGAAAAAGTAATTAAAGAAGAAGAAATTTCTTTCTACAAAACTTTAGAAATTGGATTAAAGCGCATTGATCAAGTTTGTATTGACTTAACAGCTTCTCATACAACAAAAGTAATTGATGGTAAAGTGGTGTTTGAGTTGTATGATACGTTTGGTTTCCCCTTAGATTTAACGTCTTTAATTGCACGTGGTTACGATTTGAGTATTGACGAAGAAGAATTTAATCGTTTGTTAACTGAGCAAAAAAATCGTTCTCGTGCAGCTACTTCGGTTGATACAGACGATTGGATGACGATTGAAAAAAACAAAAAAACGTCTGATAATACGATTGCAGAAACTGAATTTGTTGGTTACTCTGAATTAGAGTGTGAAGCAAATATTATTCGTTACCGCAAAGTAAAAGCAAAAAACAAAGAGCAGTTTCAAATTGTGTTAGATAAAACTCCTTTCTATGCTGAAAGTGGCGGACAAGTTGGGGACGCTGGAACAATTGAAAACATTAATGAAAATATAAACATCACTGATACTAAAAAAGAAAACGGTGTAATTATTCATTTTTGCGATAAGCTTCCAGAAAACATGGAAGCTAGTTTTGTAGCAAAAGTAAATAGGAACAAACGTACATTTACCGAAAACAACCACAGTGCTACTCACTTATTACATGCGGCCTTACGTTCAGTTTTAGGAACACATGTTGAGCAAAAAGGGAGTTTAGTAAATGACGAGTATTTACGTTTTGACTTTTCTCACTTCTCTAAAATTACAGATGAAGAGTTAGCGCAAATTGAAAAAATTGTGAATACTAAAATTCGCGAAAATATTTTCAGCAACATTCAACAAATGACAATTGATGATGCTAAAAAAACAGGCGCAATGGCTTTGTTTGGTGAAAAATATGGTGATGTAGTTCGTGTAGTTGAATTCGATAAAAATTATTCTATAGAATTATGTGGAGGAACTCACGTAAAAGCTACTGGACAAATTGGTTATTTTAAAATTATTTCCGAAGGCGCTGTAGCAGCCGGCATTCGTCGTTTAGAAGCTGTAACTGCTATTAAAGCAGAAGAGTTTTTTGATAACCAAACAGCTACTTTAAATGAAGTAAAAGCGATTTTAAAAAACAATAAAGATGTAGTCAAAAGTTTAAGCAACTTAGTTGAAGAAAATAATGACTTGCAAAAACAATTACAATCTTTATTAAAAGAAAAAGCACAAAGCATCAAACAATCATTATTAACTAAAGTAATTGCTAAAAATGGCATCAATGTGATTGTTGAACAAATTTCATTTGATAGTGCTGAAGAAATAAAAAACATCTTATTTGAAATTCGCAATCAAGTTGAAAACTGCGTGTGTGTAATTGGTGCTGAAGTAAAAGGTAAACCTAGTATCTCCGTAATCATTGATGATAATTTAGTGAAAGAGAAAAACTTAAACGCTGGCAATATTATCCGTGATTTAGCTAAAGAAATAAATGGCGGCGGTGGCGGTCAACCTTTTTACGCTCAAGCAGGCGGAAGTAAGTTAGAAGGCTTAAGTTCGGCTATTGAAAAAGCTAAGGGATTATTTTAATAACTATTCACTTCACAAAAAAGCCGCTATAATTAGCGGCTTTTTTAGTTTACTTGAGTAGCGTGACATGACCTATGTAATCATGTTTCTTATTAAACACATCGGTTAATTTCACTTTCCATATATACACATCTTGTTGCACTATATTATCGTGACCTAATTTTTTACCATTCCATCCTTTATAGATATCATCTGTATAAAATATTTTTTCTCCCCAACGATCAAACACCCACATTTCAAATTTAATAATGCCAATTCCCATTCCAGTGAAGATGTCATTTATTCCATCTGCTGATTCTGGAGTAAAACAATTTGGAATATAAAATGTAAACTCTGGATCTATTTTAACTGTTAAAGAAGTTCTATCTTCACAGCCATGAATAGACTTAGCTATTAAAGTAACAACATAATCACCAGAATTCGTGTATGCGTGTACAGGATTAGTTACAGTAGAACTATTATCTTGTGTACTTGCAAATTGATCTCCAAATCCCCATATATAACTTACGGCCCCTTGAGATGTATTTTGAAATGAGATATTGGGATCAGTAATATTACCAACAGAAGGGGTAGCAAAAAATGAAGCAACGGGAACTGGATACACTTCAACCGCATTTGGTAAAACGAAAGAAGAAGAACATAAATGATTTGATGTTGCTGTTAATGTTACACTGTATATTCCTGACTGCGAATAACAGTGTGTTGGATTTTGCGCAGAACTAGAAGCGCCATCTCCAAAATTCCAATTCCAAGACTGAATATTATCTGGTGATGCAACACTCGATTGATCTGTAAATGTCACACAATGTTCAGGGCATCCAGCTGGTACAGCAGGAAAATTAACCACTGGATTTTTATAAAAAGTAATCTGGACTGTTGACGTTACATTTTGACAGGGAGCAGTTGCAATCCCTGTTAGTGTCAATGTTAATGGACTGCTTAAATAATCTGCAGACGAAGGATTATAAGTTGGATTTAATACCATATTATTAGCATTAAAACTTCCTGAACCTCCAGACCACAATGCGCTATTAGCAGAACCTCCAATAGTTCCATTTAATTGAAGATTACTTGTTCCTTCACAAACCGCAATTGCAGAACCAGCATTGACTGAAGGGAGAGGCAATATCGTTACAATAACACTTACAGATGATTGACAAGTTGTTGCAATTTCTGTTGTTGTAACTGTATAAGATAAATTAGTATTAGAAACGCCCCCATTAACTCCATTTACAGAAGGATTAGAAACTGATGAACTTGATAAATTAATTGCTGGTAGCCAAGAATAAGAATAATTAGGATTTGATGCTGTACCTATTGTTCCTGTTTGTCCTGCACATAGGGTTATTGGCGCTCCTGCATTAGAAACAGGTAAAGGATTTACAACTACCTGAACTTGACTACTTGCTTGACAGCTATTTAAAAATGCAGTAACCGTATATTCAGTTACTATTGGAGTGGTCCCTAGATTTGGTAATACAACTGTAGGATTTGAAATAGTTGAACTACTTAAACCAGTTGTTGGTAACCAAGAGTATGTATATCCAGCCATAGCACCTGTTCCAATTGTACCTGATTGTCCATTACAAAATACAATTGGATTTCCTGCACTTGCAATTGGTAGTGGATTTACAAATACTTGTGTTTGACTGGTTCCTGAACATCCATTGGCGCTAGTAACCGTAACGCTATAATTTGTAGTAGTTGTTGGACTTACTATTGTATTTGCTGCGTTTGCAAAACCTAGATTACTAGGCGCATCCCATGAATAAATATTTCCAGCAGTCGTTGGACTTACACTTAATGTTGCATTTGCACCTACACAGATTGTTTGATTTGGCGAGGCACTAACTGCTAAAAAATTTAAAACGTTTGCCACTATAGTTGTATAAGGGCTCACACATCCAAATGCATTTGTTGTATTAACATAATAAGTTGTAGTAACCGTAAGTGCTGGTGTGCTATAAGTAGGATTTGTTCCTAACAAAGTACCTCCAATATTATCAAACCAATTATATGTGCCCCCTGGGGCAGTTGCTGTTAATGTAGCAGATGAACTAGGACATAAGGTTGCATTTGCAACTGTTGGAGCTAATGGATTTGGATTAACCGTAATAGTATAATTTCCTGGAGTTCCTACACAAGTATTAGCGGATGGAGTAACAGTGACTACTGCATTTGCAGAAGCTGCTCCAGTATTGGAAGAAGTAAAAGAAGGTATATTTCCAGAACCTAATGCTCCTAATCCAATTGATGAATTTGTGTTTGTCCAATTAAATGAAGTACCCGTGACATTTCCCGTAAAATTGGTTGCAGCTATTGTTCCACCAGAACAAGCTGTTGTACTAGGTATTGCATTAACTGTAGGTATTGGATTTACCAATACAGTATAATTAATTGGTATTCCTATACATGAATTGGCAGATGGTGTTACTGTAATTACTCCAGATATCCCAGTCGCTGTATTATTAGCGGAAGTATAAGAAGAGATATTACCAATACCTGATGTACCGAGTCCAATAGCTGAATTTGTATTTGACCAATTAAATGTAGTACTCGTTACACTTCCTGTTAAGTTTGTTGCTGGGACTGTTACACCTGCGCAATACGTTGCATTTGGGATAGCAGTCACGTTAGGGATTGGGTTTACAACTACAGTAAAATTTGTTGGTGTTCCTATACATGAATTAGCAGACGGTGTTACCGTAATAACTCCTAATATTCCAGCAGCTGAATTATTAGCAGAAGTAAACGACGCAATATTACCTGAACCAGACACCCCTAATCCAATAGATGTATTTGTATTTGACCAATTAAAAGTTGTACCAGTTACGCTTCCTGTTAAATTAGTTATTGGCACTGCAATTCCTGCACAATAAGTTGCACTTGGTATTGTATTTATATTTGGAATAGGATTTATTAATACCGTAAAATTGGTTGGAGTTCCTAAACATGAATTAGCAGATGGGGTTACTGTTACCACTCCCGAAATAGCTGAACTACTATTATTTGTGGCGCCGTAAGAACTAATATTTCCTATACCTGAAGTTCCTAATCCAATAGCTGAATTTGTATTTGACCAACTATAAGTTGTACTTGTTACACTTCCTGTAAAATTTGTTGTTGGAATAGTAACTCCAGCACAATAAGTTGCACTAGGCACGGCGTTAACATTTGGAATTGGATTAACTAAAATTGTATAACTAGTTGGTGTACCAGTACAAGAACTTGCAGATGGTGTAACTGTTATTACTCCTGATATCCCTGAAGTTGAATTGTTAGTTGCATTAAAAGAACCCACAGTTCCTATTCCCGAACTTGGAGCGCCTATACTCGTATTAGAATTGGTCCAGTTAAATGTTGTTCCTGTTACATTTCCAGTAAATGTAGTTACTGGAACAGAAGCCCCGCTACAATAAGTAGCACTAGGAATAGCGCCAACTGTTGGAATTGGAGTTACATTAACTGTAAAATTTGTTGGTATACCTATACAAGTATTAGCAGAAGGAGTAACTGTTATTACTCCATTAATACCTGATGCACTAGCATTTGCAGCCCCATAAGAAGCTATATTTCCTGTTCCAGAAGTTCCTAATCCAATAGATGAATTTGTATTTGACCAACTATAGGTTGTACTTGTTACACTTCCCGAAAAACTGGTTGAAGGAACAGTAACTCCAGCACAATAAGTTGCACTAGGCACGGCGTTAACATTTGGAATTGGATTAACTAAAATTGTATAAGTTATTGGTGGTCCTACGCATGAATTAGCTGTTGGCGTAACCGAAATAATTGCATTTACTGGAGCCGCTCCTGAATTAACAGCTGTAAAACTAGGTGTATCTGCCGATCCATTTGACGGAAGACCTATTGATGTATTTGAATTTGTCCAATTAAATGTAGTATCTGTCACTGTGCTAGAAAATGCAGATGCTGGGACTATTCCGTTATGACATACAACAACATTAGAAGGTGTTAACATACTAGGCAATGGATTAACCGTTACCCTTCCTAAAGCAGTGTCTTGACAACCATTTATATCTGTGTATGTAACAGTATATACTGTTGTTGAAGAAGGTGATGGTGACAATGAAGAGCCTGCGCCTCCGCCAGGTGACCAAGAATAAGTTCCTGCTCCATTATTTACTGTTGATGTTAACAATGCCGCTGTTCCATTACAAACAGTTTGTGAATTTGTAGAAGCTAAAGCTGCAGGATATAACGAAACTGAATACGTTAAAAAAGTTTGACAGTTTGCATAAGAAGTTAATTGACATGTGTAAGTTGTAGTTGTTGTAGGAGTAACGACTACAGTTTGTGTTGTTGCTCCTCCTGGCGTCCATGAATAAGTAAATAAACCCACTGGGGCACTTAAAGTAGTAGATTTAGTTGGACATACTTTATTAATTCCTGTAATAGCCAATGGCGAACATGTGGCATCAATATAGGCATAAGCAAAATGCGCTCCTCTGGTGCAATCCCCAACAGTATATCTCACTGTAACACAAGTCCCGATATAGGGAGTTAAATCTACTGCTACTGGCGACCAGTTTTTCCAATAAACATTACTTCCAACTCCTGCCAAAGTAAAACCAGGTATTCCAGGTCCTCCTGTCACTAAATACTGACCGCATGCAACTGGATTTCCAGAACAATCATAAATGTCAGTTTTAAAAAATGGCTGTTCTTGATTCGTATGATCAGAACCAGCATCTTGAATAACTACCGCATAATAATATACAAACAAAGCGTTAGACGCAGTAACTGTAAATTTTTGTTCTAATGTTGCGCCACAAGCACCTGGAATTCCTCCTGTAAATTGGCCAGTAGAACCAAATGTACCGAAATCACCTAATCTAAGTGAATTTGAACCTCCAGCAGGATTCACTATTGGAAATCCCCCATAAGGATCTACTCCTGCTCCACTAGTTACTGAATGTTGTGTTGCAGTTGTATTATAATACATTGGAATATATGTAGGGGTTGGCGCCCCTGCAGCTCCAATATTAACAGCTCCAGTTGTTCCAATCCAACCTGATAAATTTCCATTATCATAGCCAATATTTGTACAAGCTGGTTGCAATGGAGCTGCTGGAGGATTAACGTGATATTGAATAGTTAAAGAATAACTAATGCATGTTTCTGTAAAAGTTGCTGTTGGATAATTATCAATCATAACATAGTAACAACTTCCAGCGGTTGCTGTTACTGAAAGTATACTATTTATATAATTTGCTCCTGTAAAAGAAGTTGAAGCCCAGTTTGATCCAGTTGCGTTTGGCGTAGAAGTATAAACCATTACTGCTGGCGGTGTTCCATATGCATTGCTCATCATAATATCAATAACACCATTCGTTGGAGCACAGAAATAATATAACCAATCCTTACCATCAGGCGTAATTGCATATGGACCTAAAGGATTGTAATTATCTACATGCCCGCAAGTGGTTCCTGACCCAGAAAATGGAAGCGTAATGGGACTTGCTGCAGCTGCAGTAGCATTATCTCCTCCTTGAGCATGAAGTTTATTGGAGAAAAATAATAAGGAAATCAAAGAAATTTTAATAAATAAAATTATTCTCATTTTCGTAAGTGTTTTAGTGGTTTTGTAGTAGTTTTTAATCTGATTTAGATACAATATTAAAGAATAAAAATAATTTCATTTTGTAGTATTTTGGCATTTAAACAGATAATTAAATAATATCTGAAATAATGAGTATTACTGTATTTTAAGTGAGTGAATCAAACATTACAATACTATTTTTGATGTTTTTTACAGAGATTTTACGGAAACATTTTGTAAAAAATTTGTAGTAAATCATGAGTGTTTTTTTTACCATGAAATAAAAGCGCTTTTTGTATTAAGATAAACATGGAATAGTATTTGTTTTAATTTTAAACACAATATTATTCTATTCATGAATAAATTATCTATCTCTAAAAATCATTTCACTCATTCAAAAGCAAATTTCACCCGTTTAAACAATTATTTCACTCAATAGAATCAAAAATAATGGGTTTGATTTTCAAGCAGTTAAGTTTACATCAACATTTATTTCACTTTTCCTTGTAACTATTTGTTCGGTTTAGCATTATAAACCTACAATGCTTTTAGACGCAGTTCATATGGAATTTTCACCCCGATATCACCATACCGCAGATATGTTGCTCGATGAGCAAATGATCATTGAAGCTGCAAAACAAAACCCAGAGCATTTTGGGCCATTGTATGATAAATATTACAAACAAATCTTCGGATACGTTTATCAACGTATGGATGATAAGGACACTGCCTTTGATTTAACCGCTCAAGTGTTTTTAAAAGCATTAACTAATATTGAAAAATATGAATACAAAGGTGTACCATTTGCAAGTTGGTTATACCGCATAGCTCATAGCGAAGTGATGCAACTATTTAGAAACAATAGTAAGCTTAGAACTGTTAATGCAGATATTAGTGATTTAAGGAATATTTGCGAAGAAGTTGAAGAAGAATACATGGAACAATATAAAGGTATTTTGATGACTGTGATTAAAGATCTACCTGAAGATGAATTACAATTAATTGAATTACGTTTTTTTGAAAAACGTCCATTTAAAGAGATTGCAGAAATATTGAATTTAACGGAGACAAATGCAAAAGTGAAATTATATAGAATACTTGAACGAGTAAAAAAAACGTTGACTAAAACATCCAAATAATGGGAACAAAATTTAATCTTGACAGAAAACCAGTACCAGATGACGAAATTAATTCACACAAAGATTTTGGTGAATTAGTCAATAAATTTAAAAAGCAAAGCATCGAAAAAGCCCGAAGTGACGTTAACTTTTTAAAAAACAAAAAGGCTACCTATTCGGCAATTATAGCAGGTGTCGCCGTTGTTTGCACCGTTACCTATTTCGCCGTATTTAAAAAAGAACCACCAAAAGAAACCGCCAATGATAAAATAGTTACTACCCAACAACAACATACTACTTCTCCCGAAAACAAGCAAAATAAAGCTTTTATCGCACCGCCCATCTCCAAACTAAACGTTCCTTACACTTCCTATAAAGTAAAAGCAGAACAAGGTGCATCTATTAAACACAAATCCAATTCTAAAATTATTATTCCTAAAAAAGCCTTTGTTGACAAACAAGGGCTAGATATTGTTGGAGAAGTTGAAATCAAATACAGAGAATTTCATAATCAAGCCGACATTATTGCCAGTGGAATTCCTATGACTTATGATAGCGCCGGCGTACAGTCTCATTTTGAAAGCGCTGGAATGATTGACATAAAAGGTTATCAAAATGGAGAACCAGTTTTTATTAATCCTAAAAAACAAATTACTGTTGAGTTTTCTTCGGAGCATACAGCCGACAAATACAACATGTATGAATTAGATACAGTTGCGAAAAACTGGGCCTATTTAGGAAGAGATAATTCTTTAGTGAATAAAAAACAACTTAAACCCAATAAGCAATCTGATGTAAAGATGTTGGAGAAAAAAGAGTCTCCTAAAGCTCAGGAATTACAAAAACAAATCGATGCTATTCCTCCAAAAATAGAAGCAGAAAAAATAACTTATACTCAAAAAGTAAATCAACTTCCAAAAACAATAGAACCAAATAAACCTTCAAAAGCAATTGCTGGCCGACCTCAATTTCAATTAGAAGTTAATTATAAAGAATTTCCTGAATTACAAGCATTTAAAAATGCGGTATTTGAAGTGGGAAAGGAAAATAAAAACTACAATTCAAAATTAGCAGATATTACTTGGAGCAGTGCAGAAGTATCTGAAGGCCCTCAAAAAGGTAAAAATTATTTATTGACTTTAAAGTTAAGAGAACGTGTAGAAAAACTAATAGTCTATCCAGCTTTAACTGGAGCTGATTACGACAAGGCTTTAAAATCCTATGAATCAAAATTTGCTGACTATAAAAATTTAGCTGCTAAACGCGAAGCTGATGAAAAAAGACTGAAAGAAGAGTTTGAAGCAAAGCAAACTGCTCTTTTTGAAGAAAGAAAAAAATTAAAAGAAGATCAAGTTCAAGCAAATATAAAGTATTGGCAAGAGCAACAAGCTAAATTGGATGAAGAGTATAGCTCGATGGGTAATCAAGAAAAAGTAGTTAGAATATTTAATATAAGCCGCTTTAGTATTTATAATTCTGATTGTCCAAAGAATTTACCAAATGACGTCAAAATCAATCCAATTTATGTTATAAATGAAGGGAAATCAATTAGCCCAAGTAACATATACTTAATTTCTCATTCAAGAAATTTAGTGTATAATTTACCTTACGGGCAATTACCATATAATACAAATGAAAAATACAGTTTATGTGTTTTAGCAAAAGGAAAAATGTATTTGTGTAACAAAGAAACTTTTTCGGCAATCACAACAGCAAAACAAAACAAAATACCATTGACTGAATTAGATGCTAATGTAAATGACGCGGCTGATTTAAAAAAAGCTATGGGGATTTAAATTAAGGACTAAAACCACTACTTATGAAGAAAATTATTTTTGCAACTATTGCAATAGCTATTCTATGCCTATCTTTCACTAAAGAAAAAACTTTCACACCACCTGGTACCATTCAAATAAATGACACCCTATTTGCCGATGAAACAGAGATTTCTAACTTTAGTTGGATGGAATATGAATATTGGACAAAAGCAATTTATGGAGCAAATTCAAAAGAACATTTGGCTACATTACCTGATACATTAGTATGGAGAGAAAAAAAATCTTATAATGAACCTTATGTTCAATATTACTACAGACACGTAGCATACAAAGAGTACCCAGTTGTAGGAATAAGCTACGAGCAAGCAGTTACATACTGTAAATGGAGAACTGAAAGAGTGAAGGCTTTCTTGACTTTAGGGAAAAACTTTAAATACAGTGATTTTGAATATCGTTTACCAACAAAAGTTGAATGGGAAAAACTAGCCGAATTTTCCACTCATGTTCTTAATAATAATGGAAAAAACGAAAAGGGTAAATATCAAATAAATTGCGCTCATCCTGATACAATAGGAACTCCGTACCCTGATGTTACAGCCCCAGTAAAATCTTATTCAAAAAGCCTTTATGGTTTATATAACATGCTAGGCAATGTTTCTGAAATGGTGCACGAAAAAGGTATTGCAAAAGGCGGTGGTTGGAGAAATAGATTAGAAGAATGTAGAGTGGGAAAAGAACAAGAATATACAAAAGCAAATTCGTGGACAGGATTTAGATGTGTTTGCATTATTAAAAAGTCTTCTAATTCTTAACTATTTTATTAACTGATACTAAATTTGTTTTATCAAAAATAACTTTCAAAAAATAAATTCCATTGGGTAATTCATCCATTAAGGTGTTGATTTTTGAATGTCCAGTTTCTAATAGTTGTGTTTTAGAAATCAATACTCTTCCTGTATAATCTGTAATTTCGCAGCTCAATTCTCCTTTAATTGGAGCAAAAAAATCAAAGCTAACATTTTTTGAGGTTGGGTTAGGATAAATATCACTCATATGTGCTTTTGAATTATCTGCATCAACGCTGATAGCATTAGAATACTTATACTGCCCATTAAAATCTGTTTGTTTTAAACGATAGTAGGAGATTTCACTACTAGGATTTTCATCATTCATGTAGTAGTTTTTTATTTCAAAACTATTTCCAGCACCTTTAACTCTTTTAACTTCTTCAAAATTTATTCCATCTAAAGAACGCTCAATAGTAAAAAATTCATTATTTTTTTCTGAAGCTGTTTGCCAATTTAATTTAACCTGATCATCAACCCTTTTAGCATCAAATGAAATTAACTCAATTGGTAAAGTTGTAAGGTTTGAACACCCAGATGTTGCAACAAATGTCAAATTACCATAAGAAACATATTGAGCCGCTGGTTTTGGATTTGCATTATAATAAGCATTACCTGTTCCTGTTCCGTAAGCTGGTCTGTATTTAATTGTGAATGTTTTTAAAGGGTACCCAGCTGGCGGTGTAAATTTTACAGTTGTATTACCACAAGCTGAACCTGAAGAATAAGAACCAATTGTTTCTGTTGAAGAACTGTGCCCTACTAATTTAACAGTGGTACCAGAAACACTTCTATTAACATTAGAGGCTAGTGTTGTCACAATATTAGCCGCAGGAAGAGCTGTTCCTGAATTATCATATGTTGCACTCAATTCTAACACATCACAGAATGAAGTAAATGATTCATCAGAATTTATATCTTTTATTATTAGAGTCACTTCAGAACAACCATAACCTCCAGAAAAAGAGAATGTAGTTGTAATATGAGAATTTGCAGAGGATAAATAGGAATTAAAAAAACCCGCATATAGTGCTAAACTTGGACTTAAATAACAGGCTGATATTCCTGACGCTCCATCAACTCTCGGTGTTCCATCACCAAACGTCAATGCATTTGATGAAATGACAGCTTTAATTCCTGTTCCTGTATAAGTATAATTAGGAGCTGTACCAGTTCTTGTGGTTGTATTCCAATTTAAAGTTTGTGAAAATGACAGATTTGAAACACAAAACAAACAAATTATAATAATATTCTTTTTCATTTTTCAAGTTTTAATACTCAAAAGTATTCTCATAAAAAACGATTTAGAAGAGTGCTAGCACCTTACAGCATGAGGGGCTAGCCCTTAAGTGAGGTGATAATTTTTAAAACTTGGGGATAAAAAACAACTATTAAAAAGAACTTAATAGTGAATCGATTTCTTGTTTTGTATTAAAAGAATGTAGACAAATCCGTAAGCGTTCTTGCCCTTCTTTTACTGTAGGGCTTTTGATTGATTTTGCAAAAACATCTAATTGATTTAGTTTTTCTTCAGCTATCTGAACTTGCTGGTTACCTGAAATTAATTTACAGTGAATTGCGCTCTCACTTTTAATAAAATACGAAGAGCTATTTTGATGAGAATTAAAGTAAGAAATATTACTTCTTAAATTTTCTATTTCAGGAGTTTTTAAAATTAATTGATAGGCTGCTTTAATCGCCAATAAGCTATGTTCTGGCATTGCTGTAGTATAAATAAAAGAACGAGAAAAATTAATCAAGAATTTTTTCAATTCTTCACTTCCAATAATAGCAGCACCATGACACCCCATTGCCTTACCGTATGTATAAATTCGAGCAAAACATTCGTTCTGCATATTCAATTCCTCACACAATCCTCTTCCCTGGTTTCCAAACACTCCAATCGCATGTGCCTCATCAACTATTAAATGAATGTTATCATCTTTACAAAGTTTTGCTAATTCTGCTAAAGGAGCATTATCTCCATCCATAGAATAAACACTTTCTACAACAATATAAATTTCATTAAATGAATCTTTATGTCTTGCCATTAATTCTTTTAAGGATTCAATATCATTATGTTTAAATTTATAATGAGTTGCAAAACTCAAACGAATACCATCAATTAAAGATGCATGAATCAATTCATCACTTAAAATCAAATCTCCTTTTTGTGGAACGCTAGATAATAATCCTAAATTGGCATCGTAACCTGAATTAAAAATTAAAGCTGACTCTGCATGATGAAATTGAGCTATCTCTTTTTCAATCTCATCAAATAAAATAGAATTCCCACTAATTAATCGAGAGCCGGTTGAGCCTATATTAATTGAGTTATTTAATGTTTTAAGTTCTTCTAACAAATAACCTTGCGAAGAAAAGCCTAAATAATCATTACTTGAAAAATCTATTTTAGGATAAGACGAAATAAGGGAGCGCAGGCTCCCTTTATTTATTCGTTGTTGTAATAAAGAGGTAATAGTTGATGGATTTTTTTTTTGTCCACTCATATTTTTACGATTACCTCTTTTTATAAAGTTTTATACTAATTCTTCTTTTTTTAATTTATCTACAAATGCTTGCTTATTTGATAAACCTAAAATTTGAAACATTTCCATGTCCTGATTATACAAAGGATTTGGAGTCGTTAATAATTTTTCGCCAGCAAAAATAGAATTAGCTCCAGCCATAAAACATAAAGCTTGTCCTTCCATGCTCATATTTAAACGACCAGCCGATAAACGTACTGCTGTTCTTGGCAATATAATACGTGCTGTTGCAATCATACGAACCATATCCCAAATTGGCACTGGTGGTTGATCTTCCATTGGAGTACCTTCTACGGCTACTAATGCATTAATAGGAACTGATTCTGGTTGAGGACGTAATAAACTCAATGTATATAACATCCCTACTCTATCTTCTACTTTTTCACCCATACCAATAATTCCACCCGAACAAACTGTTAAACCAGCCTTACGAACATTATTAATAGTATTTAAACGATCATCGAACTTACGAGTAGAAATAATGTTTTCGTAATTCTCTTCACTTGTATCGATATTATGGTTGTATGCATATAATCCAGCTTCTGCTAAACGTTTAGCTTGATCTTCAGTAACCATTCCTAGAGTAGCACAAACTTCTAACCCTTTGCTATTAATGGTTTTTACCATATCTAATACCGTATCAAAATCTTTATTGTCCCGTACTTCGCGCCAAGCTGCTCCTAAACACATACGACTTGCGCCACCTGCTTTTGCATTATCTGCAGCAGCATTCACTTCAGGCACACTCATTAATTTATGAACTTTAACTTCTGTGTGATAACGAGCTGCTTGAGGGCAATACGAACAATCTTCAGGACAACCACCAGTTTTAATTGATAATAACGAACTAACTTGTACTTCGCCAACAGTGTGATGTTGTTTGTGAACTTCAGCAGCTCTATATATTAATTCCATTAAAGGTGTATTATACACCTCTAAAATTTCTTCTTTTGTCCAATCTTTAATAGCCATTTTGTATTTTCTAATTCTAACAAATTTACTACAAAAGCCACAAACCACAAAACGTAATTATTGTAAAACTATGTTAGTAATTTTCAATGAATTACAAGTATCTTTTTAAGATATATCCGTTATTTGTAGTAATGAAGAAGTTAATAGTTTTATCTCTGTTTTTGTTTTTTATTGGTCAATTACCAACAAAAGCACAATTTAGTGAAAGTAAAGAGCGGAAAAAGATGTGGCGAAAATCGGGCAAAAAACACAAGGCCCGAGAAGCATATAATCCTTATTTAAAGAAAAAAGAAAAGCCTAGTCAACAACTAAGTAAGCAAAATGCTCGTGAACAAAAAAGACAGTTAAAAGCTGCTAAAAAACAAAAACGCAAGAGTATGAAAAAACTTGGCTATAAAGAGATTAAAGTAAAAAGAGCATAAAAAAAAGGAGGTTTAAACCTCCTTTTTATTTTTATATTAAATCATTAATTATAGGATTCGATTGTTTTTTTAATGATAGCGGCGCAATCTAAAATTTGTTCTTTAGTAATCACTAAAGGAGGGGCAAAACGAATAATATCGCCATGAGTTGGCTTCGCTAACAAACCGTTTTCAGCTAATTTTAAGCAAACATCCCAAGCAGAGATACCATCTTTTTCTTTAATAATAATTGCGTTTAATAAACCTTTACCTCTTACTAAAGTAATTCTATCTGATTGAATAGCTCTTAATTCTGTTCTTAATAATTCGCCTAAAGTATTTGCGTTATCCGCTAATTTTTCATCTAAAACAACTTGCATAGCCGTCATGGCAATTTTACAACCTAATGGATTTCCACCATACGTTGAACCATGCTGACCAGGCTTAATACACATCATAATATCATCATTTGCAAATACGGCAGATACCGGATACATCCCGCCAGATAAGGCTTTTCCTAAAATCAACATATCTGGTTTTACACCTTCATGATCGCAAGCTAGCATTTTACCAGTTCGTGCAATCCCTGTTTGAACTTCATCCGCTATAAATAAAACATTTGCAGCTTTACACATTTCCGCACAAGTTTTTAAGTAACCATCATTTGGTACATATACACCTGCTTCGCCCTGAATTGGTTCTACTAAAAAACCTACCACATTATTATCTTTTAAAGCTTCTGCTAAAGCAGACACATTATTATAAGGAATAGTTACATAACCTGGGGTAAAAGGGCCGAAATTTTGACGAGCATCAGGATCTGTACTAGCAGACACAATAGAGATAGTTCTTCCGTGAAAGTTACCTTCACACACAATAATTTTAGCCGAATTTTCAGCTACTCCTTTTTTCTCATAGCCCCATTTACGTGCTAATTTCAAAGCTGTTTCAACTCCTTCGGCACCTGTATTCATTGGCAATACTTTATCAAAACCAAAAATGCCTGTTATAAATTTTTCATATTCTCCTAATACATTATTATGAAATGCACGAGATGTTAAAGCTAATTTTTGAGATTGCTCAATTAAAGTTTGAGTAATTTTTGGGTGACAATGCCCTTGATTGACAGCGCTATACGCTGATAAGAAGTCATAGTATTGTTTTCCATCAACATCCCATACATGAACACCAAGTCCTTTCTCTAAAACAACAGGTAATGGATGATAGTTATGCGCTCCGTGTTTGTCTTCTAAATCTATTAATTGTTGGGCTTTGGCTGATAAGTTCATTTCTGCAATCATGATGTAAAATTTATATCCCGTAAAGATAAGAAAAGGGGCTTAAACGGCCTAATCCAAATAATCGTTAAATACAAAAAGCATTAACATATTTTAACAAGCCCGAAATAACGGAAACCCCTACCATTGCTAACTTTGTGACGCTTGTATTAAACAAAAACACTTATGGTAGTAGATATTAGAGAATTGAATGAGA